>ERZ824600.11-NODE-11-length-259002-cov-39.473425_pt1 | contig 259002 bp, 228 predicted proteins | sample MGYA00519933_ERZ824600 | MGnify/ENA primary metagenome ERZ824600 (study PRJEB31778, sample SAMEA3449178) | human gut metagenome | biome: human gut; feature: human-associated habitat; material: faeces | place: United Kingdom | collected 2010/2012 ...
CGCAACCCTCACTGTTCGACTGAGGGGGCTTGGAAAACAAATAAGCAAGCTCAACCGCTTCAAATCAGCAATTGAGCCATACTTTTGTGCCTTCCCCGATTTTTATCGGACAGCAATATAAACAAAATAAAAAACGCAAAAGAATATGAGCAACGAAAATAACAGTGAAGAGCTGAGAGTGGAGAGCGGAGAGGCACAGCAGGCCGAGACCGCCGCGCCCAAGGCTCAGAAAGCCAAGAGCGAGGCGAAGCCCAAGGTGAAAGCCGAGGGAGGCGCAAGCGCCCTGAAGGGAGTGGGCGAGGCTGCATGCAAACGCCATAAACTTGCCCAGGTATGGGTGACGAGCGACGGGCAGTGCTTTCCCGAGGAGGGGGACGCCAAGGCGCACGCCAAGAACCTGCCGAGTAAAGAAACCATAAAAGTGAGCGCGAAATGAGCACGAGCCTTAAGATAGAACGCCAGAACGGCAACGTGCCCAAGACGCTTGCCGGCGAGGACCATATAACGGGCCTTATAGTGTATATGGCGGCCGGGGAGATACCGGAGGGGTTCAAGAGCGAGCGGGTGCAGGCACTCTCGACGATAGAGGCGGCCGAAGCCGCCGGGATCGTGGAGTACACCACGGGCGCGGACGGCAAGACGCAGACGGCGGCGCCGTGGGGGGTGCGCGTGCTACACTACCAGCTGAGCGAGCTCTACAGGGTGAACCCGGCGGTGAGCCTGTATGTGGGTATATTCGAGAAGCCGCAGACAGGGAGCATGACCTATGCGGAAATCAAGACGGTGCAGAACTATGCCGGGGGCCGCATACGCCAGATGGGCGTGTGGTGCGGCGACAGGGCACTGAGCGAGGATGACCTTGTGGCCATCCAAGGACAGGCCGCCACGCTGGAGGCACAGGGCGCGGAGCTGAGTGTGGTGTATGCCCCGAAGGTGGGCAGCGTGCAGAGTGTGCCCACCGATATGGCCGGTGGCGGGAAATGCCGCGTGAGCGTAGTGATCGGCCAGGCGGGCAGCGGCACAGGCGCGGAGCTGTACAAGGACAAAGCGAATGCCGGCAAAGCGAGCGTGAGCGGTCTGGGCGTGGTGCTGGGGCTGATAAGCAGGGCGAAGGTGCACCAGTGCATAGCGTGGGTGAAAGAGTTTCCGACGGGCATAAGTGTGCCGGCGTTCGGCGACGGCACGCTGCTGCGCGACATGGACAAAGCGCTGGTGGAGCAGCTGGACACGGCGCGATACCTGTTCTTTGTGACGCAGCAGGGCCAGAGCGGGAGCTACATGAACGACAGCCACACGATGGACTCGGCCATCAGCGACTACGCGAGCATAGAGAGCGTGCGCACGATGGACAAGGGGGCGCGCGGTGTGCGTGCGTACGTGATACCGGAGCTCGGGGGCAACGTGTATGTGGACGCCGACACGGGCAAACTCGCGAGCTATAGCGTGGCGCACCTGGAGACCGTGGCCGGGCACGCCTTAGAGGACATGGAAAAGGCCGGTGAGCTGAGCGGCTACAAGGCGGAGATAGACCCGGATCAGGATGTGGCGGCGAGCAGCACGGTGGAGATCGTGCTGAAGAAGGTGGCTGTGCCGGTGATGCGCCATGTGAGAATAAAGATCGGCTTTGCAAAAAGCGTATAGACAGAAACCCTAAAGAAACGTAAGCAATGGCAAGTGTGATAAACAACGGCATACCGTTGGTGAACGGCATGCTGTGCAGCTGGGCGGACATCGTGGTGCTTGTGGGCGGTGTGCCCGTAACGGGCATAATCGGCGTGGAGTACAGCGACCAGCAGGAGATTGTGAACAAATACGGCGCGGGTCGCTACCCGGTGGGCCGCGCGAAAGGGCGTATAACGCCGGGCGCGAAACTTATCCTCTATCAGGAGGAGGTGCAGGCGCTGTCGCGTCAAAGCCCGAACGGGCGGCTTCAGGACCTGCCGCCGGTGGATGTGATAGTGCAGTATATACCCGACAGCGGGATACTGGTGACGGACAAGATCCGCAACTGCCACTTCACGGACAACGCGCGCAAGTGGAAAGAGGGGGACACGGGCCAGGAGGTGGAGCTTGATCTGATACCCTCACACATAGAATGGGGCGGGATAGGATAATGCCCGCATGAAGACGGAGCGGCCGCCGGGCGAGTAACCGGCGGCCACTGCAGGTCAGGGAGGGTCAAGCCCCGGACAGCGGGAACAAAAAACGATTAAAACGGTATTAAACGAATATTAAAAGAGCATTAAAAACAGTATGGAAAATGAGGAAAACAAGGCGCAGGAGGCGCAGACATACGACGGCGGCATCACTCCGGAGCAGGTGGCGCAGATGAAGGCGAAGCACCGCAAAGCGTTCAGGATAGATATAGTGGACGGCGCGGACACGCACGTGGGCTATTTCAAGCGTCCGGACTTCGACACGATCAAGGCGGTGACCAAGGTGAGCAAGGTTGACGAGGTGGAGGCGGGCAAGATCATGTTTGACAAATGCTGGCTGGGGGGCAGCGAGGAGCTGCGGAAGGACGCGGTACTGTTCATGGCTGTGCAGGCGCAGCTGGGGAAGGTGCTCAACGGCTGCATGGGGTCGCTAAAAAACTTGTAGAGGCGCACGCCCTGGCGGATGGTGACACGGAGGACACATTTGCCAAGGGGTGCGCCCTTATCCGGGCGAACCTGCACATGAATGCCGATGAAATCGAAACGGAGGACGAGTGGGCGCGGCTGTACGGGGAGGCCTTATGGCTGGAACGGTGGAGGAACCGGAACCGTGCGGAGGTGATAGCGTCACTGTTCGGCGAGCAGAAGCATTAAAGCCAGGGGAGGCGTCCGGTTTTACCGGGTTTTGTAATCAGCCTCCAGAGCACGGAAAGAAACCACCCTACATAAATGAAGAGTGCGCCGTAGCAAATGACTTTTAACAGGAAGCTAATCATAATAAAACTTGTTACCAACGTAATGTGCTACAAATATAACAATTAAAAACGACATGGCAAGCGTATTTGATTATATTTTTAACATCGGTGGAAATTTTACGGCACAAATAAGCGGCATGAGCGCCGCCGCCGGAAACTTCACGGCACAAGCAGAGGTTGCGGAGAGCCGCGGCCGTAGTCTGGCCAGTACGCTTGCGTCGTTTTCGTATATTAAGGACATTGCGCAGAATGTCGCCGACGGATTTAGCCAGCTGAGCAGTGCGGGGATAAAGCTGGACAGCCAGATGCACGACCTGAGCGCGGTGGCGGGCGTGACGGGCGAGGGTCTGAAACAGATAGAGAGATTCGCGCGGCAGAGCGCCAAAGCGTTTGGCACGGACGCGAGCGTGGCCGTGGAGGGTTACAAGCTGCTGCTGTCGCAGCTGACGCCGGAACTGGGCAAATATCCGGACGCGCTCAGGGAGATGGGCGACTGCATACAGACGACCAGCAAACTTATGGGCGGTGACGGTGTGGCGGCGGCCCAGGTCCTCACTACTGCAATGAACCAGTACGGCGTGAGTATGGAGGACCCCATAGCGGCCAGCGAGGAAATGGCGCGAATGATGAACGTAATGGCGGCAGCCGGACAGGCAGGATCCGCCGAACTTCCGGCAATCAGCGCGGCACTCCAGCAATGCGGTATGGCGGCCAAGGCGGCAAATGTCAGCTTTGAGGAAACCAACGCCGCAATCCAGGTACTTGACAAAGCAGGTAAAAAAGCCAGCGAGGGCGGTGTTGCTCTGCGTAACGTACTGGGTCAGCTCAGTAAGGGCCGTTTCGTTGAGAAGCAGGCGCGTGAGGAACTGGAAAAGGCCGGCATTGACGTGGTGGCTTTGGGCGATAGTTCCAAAAGCCTGAAAGAGCGCCTCGAGATGCTCAAACCTATGCTGAACGACTCCGCGCTGCTGTCTAAATTCTTCGGCGTTGAAAACGCCAACGCAGCGCGCGCCCTTATCCAGGGCACTGACGCCCTGCAAGGTTTTACCGATGCAGTGACAGGGACCAACAGCGCGACCGAGCAGGCGGCTATAATAATGGACAGTTACGCCGAGCGTCAGGCGCGAGTAAACCAAAAATTTGAGGATCTGAAAATTTCCCTGTTTCAGCTTACAGGTGATTTTTCGCTGTGGTGTGGAACGCTTACCAGCGCATTAGTCCCGGTCGCACAGCTTGCGCCGTTGCTTACGCTCGTATGGAAAGGGATGCTCTTAATAAAAGGGCTTAACTGGGCTTCAATGTGGGGCACTGTTACAACTGCCGTGCGTGGCGCCGTTGTTTCGTTTACTATGTTTAACGGGGTAATGGCCGGCGCAAATATGCAATCGCTGGGCTTTATCGGTAATATGATAAGGGCAACGGTGGCGATCATTCGCTTTGCTACTGTTGGCCTGTGGAATGCCATAAAAGGCCTGGGCATGTTTATTTTGGACATGATAACAGGCGGTGGCACTGTTGCGGCGTTCGGAACAATTTCCTCTGCGGCATTTAACACGTTTGCCGGTACGGCTACAGTAGCGTGCAAAGCCGTTGGCGTGGCGATCATGAATATTCCGATAATTGGTTGGGTGGCGGCCGCCATTGCCGCCCTGATAGCGATAGGCGCGTATTTCTGGAACAGTTCGGCAAAATTCCGTGCCGTGCTCAAAGGCACATGGGCGGCGTTCAAGGCTTGTTTTACGGGCATAGGCGACATGGCAAAGCAGGTGTTCGGAGCATTGGGCGACCTGATTAAAGCGGCGTTCAGTCTGGACGCCGGCGGCATATCGGCAGCCCTGCAAAAGCTGAAAGCCGGATTCAGCGACTACGGCAAGCGGACGGGGAGGGCGTTTAATGAAGCCTACGAGGCCGAAATGAGCGAGGCGGCGAAAAAGGGAGCAGCCGACAAATCCAAATCCAAGACCAAGGCTCCGGCGGCCAACACTTCCGCCGCCTCAGCGGGGGAAGTCGCCACCCCCACGGTAGATCCTACCGGGGGCAGCCTGTCGGGAGCTTCCGGCACAGGGGGAGGCGGCGACAGCGGGGGGAGAATCAAAAATATAACGATCAATATTGAAAAACTGGTTGAGCGGTTCGAGATACACAGCGCGACTGTGGGCGAAAGCGCCGAGCGGGTGAAGGCGGTGATGCTGGAGGCTCTGTCGGGAGCGCTCAACGATACACAACTGGCAACGGAATGAGCGTACTACCACAATCGAAACTGGGGAGCATAATAACGCAGCCGAGCCTGGGGGGTGTGAAACTTCCCATAAGCATAGATCTGGCGGCGGTGGGCTGGGGGGTGCACGAGCTGAAGCGGCTTGTGCGGTTCAAGGAGCTTGGGGGCGGCCCGGAGCGTGACGGGATAACCGGGCACGAAACGGGTCAGCCGGTGACGGATATTGCCTATTGGGAGGGGCGGTGGGTACTGTGTCCGTTGCGGCTGGAGCGTGAGACGGGCGAGGGAGTGACATTGAACGACGCGGTGGCGGCGGCGAGCCGTGAGCAGCGGATAGTGAGCACGGCGATGGTGGGGCGCGACGGGACGGTGAAGGAGTATATCAACGCCGGGGACTGGGCCGTGAGCATAGTAGTGGGCCTGCAGAGCACGAGCGGCGGGGCGATAGCGGACGAGTGGCCGGGTGACGAGCTTCGGGGGGTGCGGAAGCTGCTGGAGGCGAAGGAGACGCTAAGGGTGCACAGCGAGTTTCTGGACGCGCTGAACATAGGGAGGCTGGTGGTGCGGGGCTACAGTGTGCGGCAGATGACGGAGGGGAATTATCAGGTGGTGGAGATAAGCGCGGTGAGCGACGAGGAGTACGAGATATTCAGCAAGGATTATGAACAACCGAAAAAGGAGGCGACACGATGAAAGGGATACTGACAGACGCGGTGAGCGGCGACCTGCTTGTGGAACGCGGGCGGATAGCGACAGGCGACACGGAGTGGCAGACGGCAGGGGCGGTGGTGGTGACGATGCGCGGTGAGCTGAAGGAGCACCCGCTGCTGGGCGGGGAGGCGGGGAAGCTGCTGGGCGGGTGCGCAGACAGGATGTGGGCGGGGGAAGTGCGGCAGATGCTGCGGGGCTGCGGGGTGGAGTGCGAGCGTGTGACGGTTGAGGCCGACGGAAAGATAATGATAGAGCGATGAAGGTGACGGTAAAGGAGAGGCAGACGGTGCTTGACATGGCGCTGCAGTGGGGCGGGAGCTTTGAGACGGCGATGGAGATATCGGCGGCGAACGGGGTGAGCATAACCGAGAGGCTGGAGGACGGTCAGGAGCTGACGGTGGAGGAGCCGGTGGCAAACGGCGACGGGCGGACGGTGAGGCTGTACGTGGCGCACGGGGTGGAACCGGCGACGGAGGCGAGCGCGGAGGATATGGCGTCGTGCCCCTACGGGGGCATAGGGTTCATGGGGATAGAAATAGATTTCAAGGTGAGTTGAATGAGAGCTTGTTTTTAATAATCTCTAAAATGGCACGGAACATAAAGGAAATAAAGCAGGAGGCTGCGCGTGAGTTCATGCGCAACGAGGCGGCGGCGGAGCTGTATGGGTTTGAGGCCGGGGCGGAGTTCGGCGACTACTTCGGCGCGGCGAGCGTGGAGAACATATTGCTGTATGTGTGGGCGGTGTGCGCGTGGAGCGTGGAGCAGCTTGTGGCGCGTCACAAAAGGGAGGTGACGGAGGAGCTTGAGGCGCTGATGCCGCACCGGCCGAAGTGGTACCGGGACAAGGTGCTGGAGTTTATGGAGGGGAAGGAGCTGGATGGGGACAGCGACAGCTACGACACGGAGGGGATGACCGAAAGCGAGATAGCGGCGGCGCGTGTGGTGAAGCACGCGGTGGCGGTGGAAAGCCGGGACGCGAGCCTGCTGACAATAAAGGTGGCGGGGGGAGCGAGCGGGAACCGCCAGCCCCTGACGGCGGAGCAGGAAAGACAGCTCAAAGCCTATATAGGAGAAATAAAGGATGCGGGGGTGAGGGTGGCGCTTGTGAATATGGCTGCCGACAGATTCGGCTGCACGGTGGATGTGTATTACAACGCGATGCTGGACGGGGAGGGTGTGCAAAGGGGGTGTGAGGCGGCGATCAGGGAGTATATAGAGAATCTGCCGTTTAACGGGGAGTACACGAACATGGAGCTGGTGAACAGGGTGCAGAAGGTGGAGGGCGTGAGGATAGTGGAGCTGCTGGACAGCAACACGCAGGCGTCGGACGAAAGCACGAGGACAAAAATAAACGCGCGGCAGACGCCGAAGGCGGGATATTTCAAGGGGGGAGAGATAACGGTAAACATGAAGGCGTATGACGGACAGGACTGAGAGGGTGTATGATGTGAACATGAAGCGGCTGGCGCTGCTGGCACTGCCGACATGGCTGCGTCGGCCGCTTGCGGGCGCGCTGGTGTATGCGGGGGTGGGTCCGCTGGGGAGAGTGCTGCAGGAGCTGCGGGTGTACCGGAGCGACACACGCTACAGGCTGGGGCACAACGGGCAGGTGTGCAAGCTTCGGGGGGTGCTGAACGATGTGTTTGACCCGGAGGAGAGGCGCATAGAGATAGAGGAGAGCGAGAGCGCGGGGAGCATCGAGGTGACGACGGTGTGGCTGCGGGAGGCGGGACGCTGGGTGATGGTGAAACGCCGGGGCAACGGGTGCATGATTGTGCACCGAGAGGGATTCGGCGGGACGAGCGGTTATGATTTCTGGGTAACGGTGCCGATGGAACTGCGGACAGCGAAGACGGAGGCAAGGCTGAGGGCAACGGTGAACATGTATAAACTGGCGAGCAAACGCTACGCCATAAGCTATAAATGACCATAAACTATAAATGACAATGGAAAAGATACTGGGAAATTTTTTGACGCAGGCCAACAGGGATTTCCCGCTGGACTGCGAGACGCTGGAGTATCTGCAGGGGCTGTCGGCCTTGGGGGCACTGGCGGGGAATGTGGGTGGCGACCGAATAGTGCTGTGGGGGTGCGAGCCTAACACAGACGGGACACGCAGGGGGGCGGGGTATGTGTTTGTGAGGACGCGGGGCTGCCCGGAAGGAGAGGTCTTGCCCTGGGCGGGAGGACCGACAACGAGCGGGATGTATGTGAGACAGGAGGCAGTGGGGGTAAACGCCAACAACACGGATTACCCGATGGCCTATACGCGCCGCAGTCTTGCGCCGGGGATAGGAGAGGAGAATTACAGCTGGGAAAGTTTCACTGACCTGAAAAGCGTAAAGGAGCTGATGGCGGAGGCGGCGGGACTGCGGGCGGCCATCGCCGGAGTGCAGCCTACACCGGCGGGTACGGTGGTGCTGTGGGGGGGCAAGGCGGCGCCGGCGGGGTGGCTGGTATGTGACGGGAGGGATTACGCGGCGGCGGAATATGCGGAACTGCACGGGGTGGTGGGCGAGATGTACAACGAGGGGGCGAACGCGAGCGGCGGGAAGTGGTCGGATCCGGGGGCGGGGCGTTTCAGGGTGCCTGATCTGCGCGGCCGCTTTGTGGTGGGCCTGAACAGCGAGGATGAGGATTACAACGAGCCGGGGGCGAGCGGAGGCAGCAAGAGGGTGGCGCTGAGCGTGGAAGAGCTGCCGGAGCACTCGCACAGGCATGACGCGCGGGGGGCGAGCAGTGCCGGGGCGAGAAACGGCAGTGGCGCGGGCAACGGTGTGGAGGGCCTTGAGAAATGGGTGACGGAGGCGACGGGGGGCGGCGCGTCGCACGAGAACCGGCCGCCGTACTACGCGATGGTGTATATAATAAAAGCGAAATAAAGAGATATGGCAAAAAGGACAACAGCAGAGCTCAAGGGATGGTTCCGGAAGGGGCAGTATCCGACAGAGAGCCAGTTTGCGGACTGGATGGACAGCTACCGGCACAAGGATGAGAAGGTGGGGATGGGGGAGATTGCCGGACTGCCGGAGGCCCTGAACAATAAGGCTGACAGTGCGGAGGTGGATGCGCTGGGGGAGGTTGTGAAGGGGTATGACGCGTCAATGAGGCAAATAGTGACGGCACAGGAGGCCCAAGGCGAGGAGATGGAGGAGCTGCGCGCCACCATGACGGGGCGCAGCTATACTCTGGACTTCGGGGCCACGGGGAGTGTGGTGCAGGATGTGAACATGGAGGGGTGGACGGTGGTGATAGAGCAGGTGCGGCTGTTCAATGTGTCGAGGCTGTGCATAACGGTCGGCGGGCTGGTGCGCCACGAGGTGGACCCGGAGAATCCGGGGGGGATAGCGATACCGGCGGGGGCGCTGGCGAGCTGGGAGATAGAGCGCGAGGGGGATGCGCCGGCGGCGGTGGGTGTGCGGTGCGTGCGCGGGGATACATAAAACGATAATCAACACTTATAAAATATAAAATACCGAACAAATGGAAGTAAAGATAAGAGACGGCGTGAGCTGGAACACCGAGCCGGGCGCCGAACAGACGGAGGGGGCCCTCGAGTGGATGCGCAAGGAGATATACGGGCAGCTGGCCGCGAATCCGCGCGAGACCGACAAGGTGATCCCGACGACGGACCGCTGGGGGCGTCCGGTGGAATGGATGGTGGATGGCGAGGGATGGAGGGTGAGTGTGCGGCGCGAGTATGTGGAGGGGGATGCCCCGACATGGAGCCGCCGCCGCGACATTGTGAGGGTGGATGCGAAAGGAGGTGAGGCATGAAACCGTACATGTGGAGAACGAGGAACAGCAGCTATGTGTATGTGGACTCGATGACGGGTGACGACCTGGGCGGTGACGGCACAATGGGGAACCCGTACAGGACTCTGGGGAGGGCATATCGCGGGAGCAGCACGGCCCCGGGGACGATAGTGTGCCGTGGCCGTTTCTGCGAGGACATGGCGGACGGGAACCACAGCACAAAGATAACGGGGGACTATATGGGTGCGGCGGTGTTTGACGGTGAGGATGTGTTTCTGATCTACGGGTTCGGCCATGAGAACATGATGATAGAGAACTGCGCGGAGGCGACTTATGACCTGGGTGTGCAGGCGGGGTCGTGGGCAAATGCGGGCGTGGGCCGGTCCCAGACACTGGGGTGGGTGGGCCATCCCAGCTATATGACGGGAATCACGGGGGGGGGTGTGATTGTGGGGAAATCGCCGTTGTACAGTGGGTGCATATGCGGCCACACGGGCGCCGAGAATGTGGCGGTGTGGTCGCCGAAGGTGAGCGGACAGCCAAGCTGTATTACGGCTCCGGGGTCAGCAACAGGCACTGGAGTGTGTGTGACGTGCGGACAGACAGGCTCAGGCTCACCCCGCCGGGCAGGAACCAGGTGTTTACGGCAAGCCTGTTTGCGAAATGTGATTTCGTGGCGAATGACCCGATAACTTTTGAGGAATGCCTGTTCGGGGCGGACTGCAGGTGGATCACGGCGGCCGGGGAGGAGGTGGAACTCGGGAGCGCGAGCGGCCAGAGCAGGCTGGACGCGCTGCTGGGGGCTCTGGCGGAACTTGGGATACCGGAGGCCAAACGCCCGAAGTTTGTGAACTGTGAGTTCAGCGGCCAGGGAGCGCCGGAACTGTTCAACAATGCGGAGGCCGGAGACCTGACGCTACGGCCGGGGAGTGATGCGGTGCGCCCGGGGAGGCGTTATTACGGGGCGCTGGCCCCGGCCCTGAATGTGCCCATAATGGATGACAGTACGGGTGTGGCGGGGAGCTGGGACGAGCAGAGCGCGAACGGGATACTGCAAGTGAGCGGGGGCGCGATATGCATTGACGAGACGAGCTCGGACACTGCGGGCGAGATTGTGAGCAAGGTGGTGAGGATAGACACGTCGAAGATGTGGATCACGGCGGTGCTGGCCAAGTACGGGGAAAAATGGAGCAGTGAGGGGGTGCATCTGTCGGCGGGGAGCGTGCTTGGGGCGGAATATGCGCCGGGGGCGGCGTTGCCTCAGGGACGCTATGTGGCGCGCGGCAGCATAATATACAAAGGCACGGTGTGGGCGGACGGAAGTGTTGTGGGGGTGACAGAGGACGGCACGACATTTACGACGGATGCGGCAGAGGGAGGAAGTGCGGGAGCGGCGCTTGTGGCGATAGATGACCCGAACATAGCGAATGTGTGCTATATCCGGAGCACTCCGGCGATATTTGCTCTGGTGTCGAGTACGGACGGGTTGCAACGCGGCGGCGTTTATTACAACTATGCGACGAAGAATATACAGTACCGTGGGCGGACAGTGGCTCCGGGAGAAAGCTTCGTGGCGGCGAACGATACGGACAGGTTTACGCCACCGCCGGATATGGCAAGGTATCAGATCGGTGTGATGTTTGATGACACGAGGGTGCCGAGCCAAGAGTGGATACCGGCACAGTTTTTCGGGGAGTATTTCGTGTACAAGGTCAACGGGGTGATACAGCTTGACGCCGGGGGTCGGCCGATATCGTCGGGGAACGAGCTGTCGTATCAGGGTTCGGCTGACGGGGGGTATGCGGATGTGCTCAGAAAGAGTGTGATGAGCGAGCGTTACTGCCAGTTCAAAATTATAGCCAGCAAGGAATGAGACGGTGGATGGAGTCGTTTTCGGTGGGTGTGACGGATGTGCGGCAACCGGCTGCGGAGCGTGCGGCTGTGGAGAGGTTTGATGCGGGGTTGCGGCAGTTTTATGTGCCGGAAGGTGAGTGTGCTGCGATAAGGTCGTTTTCGGTTGCGCCGAGCGGCTATGAGGTGATGGGGGTTCAAATGCCCGAGCACGAGCAGACGGCAACGGACATACTTCGCTATAAAGCCAATGGATAGAAAGGACGGCGCTTTTTTTTTGATAAATTATTGACAAAATTGAGATGAGTAGGGTTTACAAATGTGCGCCGCTGCCTTTTATGGGGCAAAAGCGCTATTTTCTCCGGGTCTTCGCCGAGGTGCTGGAGCAGGTGGAGGGAGAGATTGACACGGTGGTGGACCTTTTCGGAGGCTCGGGGTTGCTGAGCCATACGGCAAAAAGGGTGCTGCCGGGGTGCAGGGTGATTTATAACGACTTTGACAGGTACGACCGCCGACTGGCCGCAGTCGAGGACACAAACTCCATTTTAAGGACGATTAAAGAGCGTTTAACCGGCTTACAGGCCAACCAACGGCTGACTGATGAACAGCGCGCCGACGTGCTGGCTATTGTCGAGGAAGCGCAGAACCGGCTCGGCTGGGTGGACATTCTGACCATTGGCCGGTCGGTGCTTTTCTCCGGCAAATGGGTTACGAGCCTGGAGGAACTGCGCAAACATACGATGTATAACCGCGTAAGACCGGGCGCGTATGAGTGCGAGGGGTATCTGGACGGGCTGGGAGTCGTGTACATGGACTACCGCGACCTCTTCGAGCGTGAACATGGCAACAGCCGGGCGCTGTTTGTGCTGGATCCGCCGTATCTTGCGACCGAGTGCGGCATGTATGAAAATTATTGGAAGCTGACCGACTACCTCAATGTGCTGCGTCTGCTGCATGGCACAAAGTATGTTTATTTCACAAGCGACAAGTCGCAGATCGTGGAGCTGTGCCGGTTTATGGCCGAGGAATACGGCGAAGCAGCACCCATGTACGGCGCAACGGTCCGCATGAGGACAAACCATTTGAATTATCAAGCCAAATTTAACGATATGATGATAACCAAACTCTGACCCATTCAGCAGCGCGGAGGCACAGAAAAAGCCCCCGGCTTGATTTGCAGTTTTCCTACGACATACAAATACAAAACGCCAGCACGACGCAGCCGGGGGCAAAATGCCTTTGACTGTCGTGCTGGCGTAATGTTGAATGTCGTAGGAGTTGCAAAATTACGAAAAAATGCTGAATGACAGTGTACGAAGCATTAAAATTATGCGGCGGAGTGATTGAAAAGCTGGAAAAATCCGGAGTAAAGCCGTCGGATCATAAATATATCGCCATGTTTGAGGACTTCCAGAGAGCCAAAGACCGAGGCGAAAAGATCAGCTATGTTGTCGCTTGTCTGGCGCGACAGTACAACATGAGTGAGCGCAATGTCTATGAGGTTGTGAAGCGTCTGGGAAGCGACTGCAAAAGCGTTTCACTGTGATGCAGCCGAGAAATGCCCGGAAACTCACAGAAATGGCCTAATTTCGCACCGAATGACACAAAACAAGTATTACGCCATGCGGCAAGATATTGCAGCACGGCAAACGACAGAGCAATAAAAAGGGCGACATAATCTATTTGCTCAATGAGCAGCTGAGTTTGTCGCCTGCTGACTTGCTGGACATATTCGAGAGCCACAACATCGCACGCAAAAAGCTGCGCAATGAACTCAGCCTGTTTATGGCCGGTGAAAGAGACCTGACAAAGTATCGTGAAGCCGGGATAAATTGGTGGGATTATTGCGGGCAAATTCTCATTAACAGTTATCCGACCTACTTTGAGAAGTTGCCCGGTTTGATCGCGCAAATCAATCGGGAGAAACGGAACAGCAAAAATTATGTGCTGCATTTGGGCTCAACAGGAGTGGAAACCAATCAAGCACCTTGCTTGAGCCTAATTCAGTTTCAGCTCGACGAAGATGAATTGGTTGTGACGGCCTATCAGCGAAGCAGCGACGCGAACTTGGGTTTGCCAGCTGATATTTACCACTTATATTTGATAGCGCGACAAATTGACACGCCGTTAAAATCTGTAACGCTGATGCTGGGAAATGTTCACATTTACGCGAACAATGTAGAGAGAACGCGCGAACTTTTGGCCGGAAACGAAGCTGTCAGGTTTGATCTGAACGTGTGAAGCTGACAACGAAAGACACAAAAGAACGCCGATTAAAGACCATTGAAAAGGCTTTTAATCGGCGTTAAATCATTTCTGAGAGCAGAGAAAAAAAGGAAGCGAAAAAAAGAGAAGTTTTGCTCGTTTCGTTTTCAAATCATGCACATTTCGTTTTTGCGATTATAATGGGGGTATATTTATTATTAAAACGATTGTTTTCTAAATCTAATAACCATAATTTGTCTTTTCCTTCCCAAAATAAAGATTCACAAATACCAAATTCTGATACACAAAAATCATGCCCTTACTGTAAAGGCCGGCTATTCATAGATTTAGGACCATTATCTCCATCGCGTGAGGAATTAAAGGACATTCCTTCTGATGAAGTTGAGATTTATTGGGGTTCTGATTCGAATAAGGATTATCCGGTTGAATGTGCCAGAAGAGTATGCCCATATTGCAAAGGGAAAGGTGTTTTGTGATTTTCTTTAAACTAAAAATCGGGGTCACTTCACATGGCCTCGGGCCGAAATTGTTGAACGAAGATTATTTGACAAATCCCACTATAGGCCGGGAAGTGTCAGGGATGGGCTCAATGAAGTCAGGTATATCGGCGGCTTTGATCTCAATCAGGGCGTTTGGATCACTTACAGGATGGTTTGTGACGCGGACGGCCATGGCCGGGATGATTTCGGTCTGAATAAGATTGATTACATGACGGGCATTTCCGAAAGTTCTCTTACGGTTCTTGTAATCTTTACTTAGCCGTGTGCAAAGGGTGTCGCGTGCTTCAGGCGAGAGGCTGTAATGGTATCGCGAAAAGTATTTCTCAGCGATTTCAACAAGCTCTTCTTCTGTGAAATCTTCAAAAAGATAGATGTTGCTCTCAGGTATTCTTGATTTGAATCCCGGGTTCATGTCAAACATCCGCTTCATATCGTCGGGATAACCGGCGAGGACGAGCATCCAGTCGCGGTTGGTTTCATCGGCCAAAGCAGTGAGGAGTGTGTCAATAACAAACTTCCCGGGGTCGCGGGGATCATTGGGCTGGTATAGCTGATATGCCTCATCAATCAGTAGGATACCTCCCTGAGCCTCCTTTATGGCGGCAATGGTATTCTCAGCTTCGGAATTGTAGTTCTGGCCCAGCAGGGTGGCACGCTCACGTACAACGACATGACCTTTTGACAGCACACCTGCACGGTGGAGTATCATACCCATCATTTTTGCCACAGTGGTTTTCCCGGTGCCGGGCGATCCAAGAAACATGGCATGCAGGGGTGCGGATGTTGTGGGCAAGCCGCTCTCAGTACGCAGTTTGTTGAATCGGACAACACGTTCGTAAACAGTGAGTTTCGCTTTCACGGAACGAAGTCCTGTCAGATGGTCCAACAATGACGGCAGCAATATGTTCTGATGATCAGCGTCAGATGATTTGTCGGAATCATCAATATCGCAGCTTGCATTGGTGTTGACATCGGCAGCTTCATCTTCTGATTCAGAGCTTTTACCACAGTTTATAAACTCATCAAGAAGCTTAATGAATTTATCGTCTTCTTCTGATGCAGACTCATCACCCTCGGCACAGCCATCAGCCCATCGAGCGCCGGCAGCTTCAAGTGAATATTCTTCAAGAGGCTTTAAATATTTCCCGGACCATGTGCCTTGGTCGTTGTCGGCGTTGCTGTCAAATACAAATCCGGCAATGGGGTATTCCATGCACAGCAATTCGGCATAGAACACTCCATTGTATTCACTAATGGTTGTGAATGGAAATTCCACGAACCGTTCTCCGGATTTATAATGTTCCGAGTCAGTATATTGCGGCTCGCTGAAATTTATTTCAACGTACCGTCCGTTTGGATAGAAAAGCCTCATTTCCAGTTGTGGAAGTATGGAGGGTAACATGCTGCCAAATTTCTGTGTGATATTGAATCTCACATAATATTGTTGACAGTCTTCGGCTTTTACTGTCTTGTACAGCTCATCACCCCATGGGCAACGGATGCCGGCATCGCACACCGCATACCAATCTACAGGATGCGGAAGCGAATCTTTGTCAAAAAGATGGAACACTCGCTCATACAGAGTCTGTGATGCGGTGAGGTCGCTGACCAGCAGTTTGTATGTATTCCCGGGTTTTATTTCGTATGAATTGGCGGGGAAATATACATATTCATTTTTGAAAGAATCACTCTCTCTTAGACTGATTCTCGCGCTCTTTACAGCCACCTCACAGCGTGCGGTGACATCTACAAGCTGAAAGGCAACATTGCGTCTGGCACCCTTGCCGGACCGCTCATTCTCAATCTCTATTTTCACTGCCACACCTCCTAATGACCGATTCACCAAGAAATCGGTGCGGTTGTCATACGGGAACTGTTCAATGAATACCAAATCATCTATCTGGTCACAGTTGTAGGTATAGAATTGAATCTTACCTACGGATATTGGGGATTTTTGTTTCATATTCATACAGTTTTAAGGAGAGCTGAAAAGCCCTCCGGTAATTATTACTTCATTTTACTAATCACATTATTTTAACATCATCCGGAAGCCTTCCTCCGGAGTTGTCACCAGCATGTCAAAGAACTCTCTGTTCCGACTGCCGGGATAGCGATACGTAAGGACGCACCAATGGCTGTCGGAGCATTTCTGCGGTTGAAAAAATGTTGGTGGGAAAAAACTATGCGCACCTCATTTCCGCACCGGGAGGCGCGGACCCGCAAAATTTATTGCTGTTGAGATGCTGATGCTTCATAGTTGAAAATGAAGTAATTAAACTGTATGAAATAGGTTGTGCAACAATGGCGGCATAACCTATCATGTCGCAAAATTAGCAATTATTACCTAATCGGCAAAAATTCCGCAAATATTTTAGAATTAGTTGTAGCCGGTAAACAGCCACAGGATAAGCATGCGCTTAAGTCAATGCTAATTCTGTGCCTGTAAGTAGAATCTGATCGGGGCCTGGGAGGCAATTAGCGGGTCAGTAGGGCTTATGGTAGCGTAGCCATACAGTGTCGGCGCCTATTTTGTCCACGGCTTTAAGATGAAAGCGATAGGGAGTGTTGTTTGACTTTACGATGCCGTCAAAGACGGATGCCTCACCTTTGCGCCCATCTATGCCGGGACCAATTACGAGGCTTACTTCATCAACAAGTCCGGCAGCAAGAAATCCGCCGCATATGCATCCGCCTCCTACAACGGCTACCCGCTCAATGCCAAATGAGTCGTGTAGTGTTTCCATTGCATCCAGCAGATCAATTTGGTCTTTACCGGTTACAATATAGGATATGCCTTTTTTATTAAGATCCACGAGCGTTTCAGCAGGAGTGCTTTGGCTCATGATGACCAATACGGGATTGCCGTCAACATTGTTGCTGCCCCATTCAAGGCGACCATGGGTGTCAACGATAATTTCATAAATGTTGCTGTCAATGGCTGCGTGGTGCTGTTTCGGCAACAATTCGGTGACTGCCTTACTTGGCTTTTCTCCAATTACAGCGGGACATTCTATGGCGGCCGTGACGCGACCGGTCAGTTTGGAACTTGGCTCAAATGATGCGAGAGCCTTATAATATTCGTCAGAACCGAGTTGTGCCACTACAGGACAATCAATACGACCGTCTATAGTGGTACTCATGTGAACTATTATTTGAGGTGTCATGATTATTGTGTTTATAATTGCTGTTTACGGAATTCTGAGAGTGACATACCGGTGTGTTTGCGGAAAAAACGGCACAAGTATGAGGGCGTGTTGAAATGGAGTTGGTGCGAAATCTGCTCTATTGACAACGAAGATGTGCGGAGAAGGTGCTTTATCTCCAAAACCAATTGTCGATTTATGGCTTCCTTGGGGCTTTCAAAGCAGATTTGCCGTATCAGCATAGCCAGATAGTTGGGAGTGATGTTTAGCCGGTCAGCATAATATGCCGTGTCATGGTGTTCCCGGAAATTGTCAGCGACAAGATTGTAGAATATCGAGCAGATTTTATCAGCATGAGTGCGTTCCTTGTTCAGAGTGCTCTTGCCATAGGTTATTTCCCATTGGCTGAAAAAATCAAGAATAAAGCCATGCAGCAGTGACGAGATAATTTCGCTTCGGTATCCGGCATCAGTGCCAATGACCGACTTTATAAGTCTTATCCACGGTAACGCGATACTGTCTATTTTCAAAACCGGTTGGATATATATGGCATCAAAAAAAGCATTGGGCATATTGTAGGTGGCGTTCTCGGCAAAGTTGCGGTCGATTATCAGATAGAAAGCTTTAAAATCAGGGGTCCTGTCCGAGACATTCGGGAACATGTCATTGGTTATTATCACACCGCTTCCTTTAGTGAATGGGAGTATATCTGAAAACACAGATAAGCAGGCGGATCCTTCAAGACAGTAGGCAACAGTCCACACCGGCGGCATTGTTTCATGTATTGTGTCAATTTCATACAGCGGGGATTCCCCGATTTTACAAATATGCTCCATGCTAAATATGCCTAATTATCATTTGTGAAACAAAAATAATAATAAAACAGTATGTAGCGTCAAATTTGTTATGAAAAGTGTCGAAAATCGCATTATTATGAAAAGTGTCGGCAGAAAAAATTGGAGTAACTTTGCAGACGTTTTTTGAAATAACAGTCAATCTTACCATATATGTGCAAAAAAATTATGCTTACAGCCATATTCTGTTCGCTGCTCGCAGCGGGCTGCAACAGCGGGCAGAATGGCGAAGAACAACGGGAACTGCCTGTTATGGCAGTTTCGCCGACAGACTCTGTAGCGATAACAGAGAAGTATTCGGCGACCATAGAAGGTCGTCAGGATGTTGAGATTTATCCTCAGATTTCGGGAAAGCTTACACGTATTTGTGTGAAAGAAGGCGATGAGGTCAAAGCCGGTCAATTGCTGTTTGTGATAGATCAGGTGCCATATCAGGCAGCAGTGAGGATTGCGGCTGCCAATGTCCGCGCGGCAGAAAGTCAGGTTGCCACAGCACGACTTGAGCGCAACAGCAAGAAAGCTCTTTATGAAGGGAAAGTGATTTCTGAATATGAATTGCAAACCGCACAAAATACACTGACAGCAAGCGAGGCGGCTTTGGAACAGGCTAAAGCAGCGCTTATTGACGCACGAAACAATTTGTCCTATACCGAAATTAAAAGCCCTGTAAAAGGTTCGGTAGGAGTGTTGCCATACCGAGTGGGGACACTCGTGTCGCCTCAAATGTCACAGCCCCTTACTTCGGTGAGCGATAATGAGGAAATGTGGGTTTATTTCTCTATGTCGGAAAAAGAGCTGCAGGGGCTTATGCGCAAGTACGGTTCACGGACAAAGACATTGGAATCGTTTCCGGTTGTATCCCTGTCACTCAGTGACGGAAACGTGTATCAACACACCGGCAAGATAGAGACACTTAGCGGAATTGTGAATCCGCAGACAGGTGCGGTCAGGATAAAGGCTGTGTTCCATAATCCGGAACGGCTGTTGCTCAGCGGCAGTACCGGCAACATTATGATGCCACATACCGAACGCAATGCCATAGTTATACCCAGAAACGCCACCTATGAGATTCAGGACAAGATATATGTTTACCGCGTGGTAGGCGGCAAGGCCGAATCAGTGGAGATAGAAGTGCTGCATATAGACGACGGCAACAGTTATATCGTGACCTCAGGTCTTAACGCCGGAGACAAAATTGTTACCGAAGGCGTTGGCACACTTCACGACGGACAAGAAATCAAAACAAGAAACGCAGCGGAATGAAACTTAAATTTTTTATTGACCGACCCATACTGTCAATCGTAATATCAGTAACCATCATGCTTCTTGGTATGGTGGGACTTATGACTCTGCCGGTAGAGCAATATCCCGACATCGCGCCGCCAACGGTAAATGTATGGGCAAGTTATCCCGGTGCGAATGCTGAAACTGTGCAGAAGAGTGTAGTGGTGCCGCTGGAAGAAGCGATAAACGGTGTAGAAGGCATGACATATATTACTTCGGATGCCTCAAATGACGGTAATGCATCGCTCATGATTTATTTTAAGCAGGGCACTAACCCCGACATGGCTGCTGTCAATGTGCAGAACCGTGTCGCCACTGCCCAAAGCCTTCTGCCTGCCGAAGTGGTACAGATTGGTATCACGACTGAAAAACAGCAGAATGCGGAGCTTAAAACCATCGCGCTGTATGATCCTGAGGGACGCTATACCCCTCAGTTTCTGAACAACTACATGAAAATCAATGTAGAGCCACAGCTCAAGCGAGTGCAGGGTGTGGGCAAGGTAATGTTTTACGGGTCACAATATAGCATGAGACTGTGGCTGAAACCTGACCGCATGGCTCAATACCGTCTTATCCCGGACGATATTTCAGCATTGCTCGCGGGACAGAACATTGAGGCCGCCACCGGTTCTTTCGGCGAGAACCATAACAATGCCAACGTATATACCATGAAGTATCGCGGACGCTTCTCAACTGTAGAAGAGTTTGGCAATATAGTTGTGAAATCGTTGCCTGACGGTGAAATCCTGAGGCTGAAAGATGTGGCGGATATAGAACTCGGAGACGAGGACTACAATTTCACCGGCACTCTGAACGGCCAGCCTTCATCAATGCTCTCAGTGTATCAGACAGCCGGCTCCAATGCATCGCAGGTAATCAACGAGATTGACAAAGTCTTGGACGAATGCTCAAAGGACCTTCCCAAGGAATTGGAATTCGTCACCATGAGCGATACAAACCGTTTCCTCTATGCCTCTATTCATGAGGTAATATGGGCTCTTGTGATTTCAATTGTCCTGGTGGTTCTTGTGGTTTATATTTTCCTTCAGGACTTCAAAGCAACCATGATACCGACAATAGCTATATTCGTGTCGGTAATCGGCACGTTTGGATTTATGGCTATAGCCGGGTTCTCGATCAACCTGCTTACGCTCTTTGCTCTTGTGCTTGCCATCGGTACGGTGGTGGATAATGCCATTATAGTGGTTGAAGCGGTACAGTCAAAATTTGATGCCGGTTACAAATCATCGTATATGGCGACCAACGATGCCATGAATGGCATAACATCGGCAATTGTGGTGTCAACCATTATTTTCATGGCGGTGTTTATTCCTACATCCATGATGGGAGGTACATCAGGCGCGTTTTACAAACAATTTGGTATAACAATGGCGGTGGCTGTAGGCTTGTCGGCGATTAACGCTCTTACACTTTCGCCGGCACTTTGTGCGCTAATGATGCGGCCGGCTGATGGCGATAAAGGGTTCTCCGCACGTGTCCGCAAGGCTTACAATGCCTCGTTCAATGCCATTTTGGAGAGATACAAAAACGGTGTACTGTTTTTCGTTCGCCGTCCAGTAGCAGCTTTTGCCGTACTGTTTGCCGGTATCGGTTTGCTTGTATGGTTCATGCGTACCACGCCTACCGGTTTTGTGCCTGATGAAGATACAGGCACTGTGATTCTGTCTCTGAACACCAAGCCGGGCACATCGGCGTTTAGAACACGTGAAGTGATACAGGATATAGACCGCCAGACCGCAAATATTGCGGGTATTGAATACCGTGGCGGGGTAAGCGGATTCTCGTTTTCAGGAACGGGTCCGTCAACGGGCATATTCTTTTTTTCACTCAAACATTGGGATGAACGAAAAGATGAAAATGAGAGTGTGGGGGCAATCATGGGACAACTTTATGCCATGGCCGATTCCATGCCTGATGCGGATTCCTTTGTGGCTACACCGCCTATGATTCCCGGTTATGGTATGAGCAGCGGTTTTGACCTCTATCTTCAAGACAGGGCAGGGGGTGACATAAATGAGTTCAAACGGATAGCAGATGAATTTGTGGGCGAGCTGAACAGCCGTCCCGAGATTGCGATGGCTTACTCGGCTTTTGATACTAAATATCCACAGTTCTGGGTGGATATTGATGCGGCGCAGTGCGAGCGTTCGGGCGTTTCGCCGGCGCAGGTACTATCGACCATGGCCGGATATTTCGGTGGCGGATATGTGTCAAACTTTAACCGTTTCGGCAAATTGTACCGCGTTATGATTCAGTCAGATCCCGCAACAAGAGTGACCCCTGAATCAGTAAAGCATTTTTATGTGCGCACGGGCAATGGCGAGATGGCTCCATTGTCGCAGTTCGTCACGTTGACCAAAACCTACGGACCTCAGTCGTTGTCGCGATTTAACCTATATAACTCAATAGCGATAAGCGGTACGGCTGCACCCGGATACAGTTCAGGTGACGCGCTCAATGCTATTGCAGAAACTGCGGAGAAAGTGCTTCCGCGAAACTATGGCTATGAGCTTGGCGGTATCAGCCGTGAAGAGGCATCTACAGGAAACAATGTGACGGTGATATTCGCTTTGTGTACCGTGCTCGTGTTCTTGATTCTTGCCGGACTGTATGAGAGTCTGGTTATGCCGCTTGTAGTGATAATATCCATACCGTGCGGACTGATGGGCAGTTTCCTTTTTGCCAAATTGTTTGGACTTGAGAACAACATTTACCTGCAAACCGGTCTTATCATGCTGATAGGACTTCTTGCAAAGACAGCAATACTTATCACTGAATATGCCGGTGAACGCCGCAAGAGTGGCATGACGCTCAAGCAGGCGGCCATCGGTGCTGCAAAAGCGCGTTTGCGTCCAATTTTGATGACGGCACTGACAATGGTGTTCGGTATGCTTCCGTTGATGTTTGCCTCGGGAGTGGGCGCTAACGGCAATTCCACACTCGGTACGGGAGCCGTGGGCGGTATGATTGTAGGCACACTCACGTTGCTGTTTCTCGTGCCGTCGCTATGGATGGTGTTTCAGAAAATTCAGGAGCATTTTAGCCCCGTGGAGCATCAGAAACCTGACTGGGCGATGACTGCAGAACTTGAACGGGTGGCCAGCCTCAAAAAACAGAAAGAAAATGAAGAATAAAATTATAATTGCAGCTCTTGCAGGAATTATGCTTAGTTCCTGCGGAGCCTATAAGAAATATCAGCCGGTCACTGCTGTAGATGAAAATCTTTACGGCATAGAGAGTCCCGGCCTTGACACGACATCCATTGCCAATATAGATTGGCGCGAGATGTTTACTGATAAATATTTGCAGAGCCTCATTGACTCAGCCCTTGTACACAACACCGATTATCAGGTGGCACAGTTGCGTACCGAGCAGACTATGGCATCGTTGGGCGCGGCGCGGCTGGCATATTTCCCCTCAATAAATTTGGGTGCTGATGGCAGTGTGTCAAAATATGACGGCTTGACAAGCAAGACCTGCAATATAGGGGCGAACGCGTCGTGGGAGGTTGACATATTCGGCCGTCTTACAGCAGCAAAGCGTGGAGCCGCAGCTGCCGCGGTGTCTGCTTCTGAAAGAGCGCAAGCAGTAAAAACACAGCTTGTAGCCACTGTAGCGACATCTTATTATTCGCTTATGATGCTCGACCGCCAGATTGAGATCGCAGACACTGCTCTCGCAAACTGGACAGAATCAATCAGAGTAATGGAGCTGCTCAAAGATGCCGGCAGAGCAAACGAGCCAGGAATTTTGCAGGCAAAAGCCAATAAAGCCGGTCTTCAGGCGGATATTGCGGCAATGAAAAAAAGCCGTAAGGAAATTGAGAATTCTCTTTGCGCTATTTTGGGCATGACACCATGCGACATAGTAAGAGGAAGTTTTGAAAATATATCGTTTACGGACAATTTTTCAACCGGACTGCCGGTGCAGCTTCTGGCAAACCGCCCGGATGTGCGTGCGGCAGAGATGGAGTTGACGCGCACACATTATGGCGTGGGAGAAGCACGGGCATCATTCTATCCTTCGCTGACGCTTGGCGGCACAGTGGGATTTACCAATAACGGCGGTGTCATTGTTAATCCCGGTCAATGGCTGCTGAATGCCGTAGGTCAGCTTGTTCAACCAATTTTCAACCGCGGACAGCTTCGGGCAAACTATAAGATAGCCGAGGCCGAGAGGAAAATTGCATTGCTTAACTTCAATCAGTTGCTCATCGATGCCGGCAAGGAGGTGAATAATACACTCAATGACATTTCTTCTGCCCGTGACCGCCTTGGATATGTAAGGGAGCAGACAGGGTTGCTTGAGGATGCGGTAGTCAAGACGGAGTTGCTTATGCGCCATTCACCGACCAATTACCTTGAGGTGCTGACGGCACAGCAATCTTTGCTTGCAGCGCAGCAGTTGGAGGTGCAATGCCGTTATGACGAGATTGCCGGTATCATAACTCTTTATCACGCACTCGGAGGAGGAAGATGATAATCGTGATGCCAGAAGGATAGTACACCTTTAAACGATTGTTGTAATCAAAGGTAGGAGTCGCACACTGCAAGGCAGTGGTGCGACTTTGTGTTTTTTTGCATTGTTTGCGAGTCATTGAAATGTGCGGTATCGTAGCCATGAATGCGTCATTTTGCCGTATCTTATAATAAGATAACGCAACAATTGACCTATGGCAACGATAAAACTTAAATACAATCCATCAGCCCGAGAAGGAAAGGAGGGTGTCCTTTTCTTTCAAATAATTCATCAGCGGCAGGTAAAACGCATTTACCCAAATATCAATATATGCGATGAAGAATGGGACGCGGAACACAACTCAGTAATTATTCCGTCCACGGCAGATGCCAAAAGAATCGAATATCTGGTATCAGTAAACGAGTCGCTTAAAGAATGCTAATAGTATTGATTGCCGGGTTTGAGGCTAAAGGCTTTAAATATACGGTGCAGGATGTGGTCAATGCATTTAATGATTCGCGTACTGCTGAGGGAGTGGTTTGGTTCATGCGCAGGCTCATTGAAGAGATGAGGAAAATAGGTAAGAGATCTGCGGTAAAGCGTTTTAAGGCCACACTGAATAGCATATTGCGATACACGCAGGGCAATGAAGTGGACTGGAAGGATGTAACTCCTACATTTATTCTCGGATATGAGGAATTTTTGATGAAATGTGGATTGTGCCGTAATTCCACATCGTTTTATATGCGCAATCTGCGTACTATTTTTAACCGTGCTACAGAACAGAACTTTAAGACGGCTCACAATCTGTTTAAACATGTGTATATGGGCGTTGATAAAACAGTGAAGCGAGCGGTGGCACTTGACACGATACGACGAATCCGGGACATAGATCTCTCCGCCCATCCGTCACTTGATTTTGCACGCAAGGTGTTTATGTTTGCTTTTTACACTCGCGGTATGTCGTTTATTGACATAGCTTTTCTTAAAAAGAAGGACATTAGTAACGGTGTGTTGACTTATTCGCGCAGCAAGACGAAGCAGCATCTCAGTGTGAGAATAGAGCCGGCAACAAGGAATTTGATTGACAGTTTCGGAAATAATGAAACATCCTTTCTCCTGCCGATAATTACTGATGAATATGGTGATTACGAGCGGCAGTATGAGAATGCGTATTACCGTGTGAACCGAAATATACGAAAGGTAGGTGAAATGCTCGGGCTGGAGACAAAACTGACATTGTATGTGGCCCGTCACGCTTGGGCCAGCATAGCACATTCAAATAACGTGTCGGTGTCAACTATCAGCAAGGCTATGGGGCATGATTCGGAGAAAACGACAATTATTTACCTGCAGTCGCTTGACTCGTCATCGGTTGATAAAGCTAACGGCGACATCATCAGAATGATGGATGACGGGACTATTAAATAATGAGGATTGGCGCGCGGTTGTTTTTATTGCGTGTCAGTCTCTCCGTAAGAGACTTGCATTTGAGACTGCAAAATTACTCAATTAATTGGAAATAACAATACTTATAGTGATGAAATTTTTATTAGCCACATAAATTTTGGTCACTCGGATGAGTCTCGTAAAACAAATGTTTCACAAAATATTATTGAATATTTTATCATTCATTGTTACCCAATAGATTGAAATATCATGCAAGTCTCTTACGGAGAGACTGATGATTTATAGTTTGCAATAGCAATTGTAAATCAGTGACTGAAATAATAGAGATTAAAAGGGGTGCGCCAATCATTAGAAATCCTCTTTTTTATAACAATTTGTGGGTAACTGCTTGTGCTTTAAATACATCAAAGCGTGAGCAGGACTTGGAGAATTGCCTGTAATTCTTCAAAATGTATATGGAGACTTCCGGAAAGCAATGGTTTGTGATGCGCGATTTGAAGCGCCGAAATTCTAACGAACTTGCCATACATTACTTGACAAATGCCGGTCTGGAGGCGTTCACTCCGATGACCCAGATGATAATGACCATCGGGGGCCGTCAGCTGAGACGGGAGGTGCCGGTTATACAGGATTTGCTATTTGTTCATGAGGCCAAAGAGACTCTTGATCCGTTTGTAGAACGGTGTCCCACTCTTCAATACCGCTATTTGTTCGGCAAAACTAAGAATGAGCCGATGACGGTGAGAGAGGCTGAGATGGAAAAGTTTATTTTCGCAATCAGCAATACCGACTCACTTATATATTATAAACCGGGCGAACTTACGGAAAAGATGTATGGCAAGCGAGTGCGCATAGTGGGCGGGATGCTTGATCAATACGAGGGCCGTTTGCTATCGGTCAAGGGCATGAGAAAGCGGCGTTTGATAGTGGAGCTTCCCACTCTTGTAACTGCGGCCGTGGAGGTTGAGCCGGACTTCATCCAAATCATAGGTTAATCTCCCAATTTTCAATTGTTGAAATGCTGTCTGTTCTTCCATCAAGAATATTGAATTACAAGGTATCGGCTGCATCTCCTACTGCTGAGCTTATTACACTCGGACAAATATTGTCGGAGGTGGGTGATTATGCAGCCAGCATTATTGACAGCAAGCGTATTTCGCTTTCACGCCAATGTGCTACACGGTTGCAAAAGGTGGTGAAAGAGTTGATTTCGCGACAGTCCATACAGTCGTGCGAAGACCTCTATAAGATGCCGGAATGTGATCCTGCAACCACAGATTTGGCTGCCATGACTATTGACGAGCTTCATGGATTGTATCGTCGCTGGCCGATACGCCATCAAAAGCGGGGATTGGATGGCCGAGAGCATACAACATTTTTTTACGAGGGACAGATTGTAAGGGAGTTGCTGAAGCGTGAGGCGGCAAACAAAGATGAACAGCTGAAAATAGACTATTGTGTTGCCACTTACAATAACGAATTGGATAACATGTCGCTCACTTTTTCGCTACCGGTAAAAGTGGATGATGACAAGACTTACCCTGATAGCAAAAGAAGTTATTCTCCCGACGAACTTACGGCTTTGATTGGCCAATATCGGAATTATCGTGATGTCATTGAACGAGAGATTTTGATTGAATATGTGGATTACGCTCTGGATTTGCTTGAACGCGGAGAATGTTCCACCTCAATGCTGCCACTCGTTGCCGAAATAGCCCGGCTCGGACAAGACAACACAATCGTTGTGCCCGAATGGGTCTATACAAAACCGGGCAAAGTGCCAAACCGGCAGCCCCAAGCCTCATTATAGTTGGGCATCGCTACCTTGCAGCACACACGCTAAATTTCTGAAAGAAAAATACAAACCAAATAAATATGTCAATATTCAAAGATAAGACATTGCTGATAACCGGGGGTACCGGCAGTTTCGGCAATGCGGTGCTCAGAAGGTTTCTGAACACCGATATTAAGGAGATACGTATATTCTCGCGCGACGAGAAGAAACAGGACGACATGCGCCACGAGTATCAGGTGCGCTATCCGGAAGTGGCTCACAAGATTAAGTTCTATATCGGCGATGTGCGCAACCTTCAGTCCTGCAAGAACGTGATGCCCGGCGTGGACTACATATTCCACGCAGCGGCCCTGAAGCAGGTGCCGAGCTGCGAGTTCTTCCCGATGGAGGCGGTCAAAACCAACGTAATAGGCACTGACAATGTGCTGACAGCCGCTATTGAGGCCGGAGTTGGTGCGGTTATCTGTCTGTCAACCGACAAGGCCGCATACCCGATCAACGCGATGGGCATCACCAAGGCCATTGAGGAGAAAGTCGCAGTTGCCAAGAGCCGTTATTCAGGCAAGACGAAGATCTGCTGCACGCGCTACGGCAATGTGATGTGCTCCCGCGGCTCTGTGATTCCTTTGTGGATAGAGCAGATCCGTTCCGGCAACCCGATTACCGTGACCGAACCCTCGATGACCCGTTTCATCATGAGCCTTGACGAGGCCGTTGACCTTGTCCTCTTCGCGTTTGAGCACGGTCAGAACGGCGACATACTGGTGCAGAAAGCTCCGGCTTGCACTATCCAGACGCAGGCGGAGGCCGTCTGTGAGCTGTTCGGCGGCAAGAAGGAAGACATCAAGGTGATCGGCATCCGCCACGGCGAGAAAATGTACGAGACTCTGCTTACCAAGGAGGAGTGCGCCAAGGCAGAGGACATGGGTAATTTTTACCGCGTTCCGGCCGATAACCGCGACCTCAATTACGACAAGTATTTCAAGGAGGGTGATGACCAGCGTGCCACTATTGATGAGTTCAACTCCAACAACACCCGTCAGCTCAACGTGGGAGAAACGAGGGATAAAATAGCTTCCTTGGAATACATCCAGAACGAGCTCAACGGCAACGGCAACTTCGTGCAGTAATGAAAGTATTGGTAACCGGCGCGAAGGGTTTTGTGGGAAGGAACCTTTGCGCGCAGCTAAAAAACATAAGGGACGGCAAGGCCCGGAACTATCCCGTGCGGATTGATGAGGTCTTTGAGTACGATCTCGACTCGACTCCGGAGGAGCTTGACAGCTGGTGCAGGAAGGCGGATTTCGTGTTCAACCTCGCAGGCGTGAACCGCCCCGAAAATCCCGAAGATTTCCGCAAGGGCAACTTCGGGTTCGCCTCAACCCTTCTTAACACTCTCAAGAAGCACGGCAACAGGTGCCCGGTGATGCTCAGCAGCTCCATACAGGCCACTTTGATAGGCCGCTATGCCGGCCATCCCTACGGCGAGAGCAAGAAGGCGGGCGAGGAACTGTTTTTTGATTACGCCAAAGAAACGGGCGCCAGGGTGCTGGTCTATAGGTTCCCGAACCTGTTCGGCAAATGGTGCCGTCCGAACTACAACTCTGCGGTCGCGACATTCTGCAACAACATCGCCAACGGGCTGCCCATACAGGTCAATGACCCCGCCGTGGAGCTTGAGCTGCTCTATATCGATGACCTCGTTGACGAGATGGTTCTCGCGTTGCAGGGCAGGGAGCACCATTGCGAGTTTGACGGGGTGGAGGCCGTGGACAGGTCCGATGGCCGCTACTGCCACGTGCCAGTGACCTTCAAGGCCACTCTCGGCGAGATTGTGGATCTGCTGCACCAGTTTGCCACGATGCCTCAGACGCTGATGATACCCGAGATCCCGTCCGACAGCTTCGCCAAGCGGCTGTTCTCAACCTACCTGAGCTATCTGCCCGAGGACAAGGCCGTTTTTGACCTGAAAATGAACTGCGACAACCGCGGCTCGTTCACCGAACTGGTCCACACGCCCAACTGCGGGCAGGTTAGCATCAACATCTCCAAGCCGGGTATAACCAAGGGACAGCACTGGCACAACAGCAAGTGGGAACAGTTCATCGTGGTGAATGGCCACGGCCTGATCCAGATGCGCAAGGAGGGGACGGATGAGGTGATTGAGTACGAGGTGAGCGGAGATAAAATCCAGTCTGTCATCATGCTGCCCGGCTACACCCACAACATCATCAACCTCTCAGACACCGAGGATCTCGTGACAGTGATGTACTGCAACGAGATATTTGACCCGAACAAGCCCGAGACATATTTTGATCCCGTAAAATGAAAACTGACTATTCCGATATAAAGTTTGCCGACAACGGCAGGCTGAAGCTGCTGATAATCGTGGGCACCCGCCCTGAGATAATCCGCTTGGCGGCCACCATCAACAAGTGCCGCAAATATTTTGATGTGATATTGGCCCACACAGGCCAGAACTACGACTATAATCTTAATGGCGTGTTCTTCAAGGACCTGAAGCTTGCCGACCCAGAAGTATATATGGATGCCGTGGGCGATGACCTCGGAGCGACGGTGGGAAACATCATCAACTGCTCGTACAAGCTCATGGCGGCAATCAGGCCGGATGCACTGCTCATACTCGGCGACACCAACTCATGCCTGAGCGCCATTCCGGCCAAGCGTCTGCACATACCCATCTTTCACATGGAGGCTGGCAACCGCTGCAAGGACGAGTGCCTGCCTGAGGAGACCAACCGCCGCATAGTGGATATCATATCCGATGTCAACCTCTGCTACTCGGAGCACGCGCGCCGCTATCTGGCCGACTGCGGGCTGCCCAAGGAGCGTACCTATATTACAGGCTCTCCGATGGCCGAGGTGCTGCACCAGAACCTCGCCGACATAGAGGCCAGTGACATCCACAGCCGCCTCGGTCTTGAGAAGGGGAAATACATACTGCTGAGCGCGCACCGCGAGGAGAACATAGACACGGAGAAGAACTTCCTCTCGTTGTTCAACGCCATCAACGCCATTGCGGAGAAGTACGACATGCCGATACTCTACAGCTGCCATCCACGCAGCCGCAAGCGCCTTGAGCAGAGCGGATTCCAGCTTGACCGCCGGGTTATAAGGCACGAGCCTCTCGGTTTCCACGACTACAACTGCCTGCAGATGAATGCCGCCGCCGTAATCTCCGACTCCGGCACTTTGCCCGAAGAGAGCAGCTTCTTCACCTCCGTGGGCCATCCGTTCCCGGCCATCTGCATCCGCACCTCTACCGAGCGCCCCGAGAGTCTTGACAACGCGGGGTTCATCCTTGCCGGAATCGATGAGAAGAGCCTCCTCCAGGCCGTCGACACCGCCATTGCCATGAACCGCAACCACGACGACGGCACTCCGGTGGATGTGTATGTGGGCGAGAACGTAAGTAACATAGTGGTCAAGATCATCCAGAGCTATGTCACCGTCGTCAACAAGATGGTCTGGAGAAAATAATAAATGTTTTAATATTCTGCCAATTAAAATATCACAATAGTAATTCATTACAAAGATAAACACTAAAATAAATTCTTTCCAAAGGGTGAGGGATATATAATCGCATTATGAGATGAGATATGTGCAGTTTGCCGAAGTCTAACCGATATAATTAATGTACTAGATTTTGGAAAATTCTAATAATAAGACAATTGCGAGAAATACTGCATTCTTGTATGTTAGAATGCTTTTTGTTTTACTCGTATCGTTATATACATCAAGAGTGGTTCTCAATATTCTTGGTATTGATGATTATGGTGTATATAATGTTGTTGCAGGTTTTGTATCTATGTTTGGATTCTTAAATGCGACATTGTCTTCTAGTATGCAACGCTTTTATAACTTTGAGGGCTCAATAGATGATGAGAAAGGATATCAAAAGGTATATTCAACTGGTCTGATAATACATATTATTTTAGCTGCGTGTTTAGCCATTATTCTAGAATCTTTCGGCTTATGGTATGTAAACAATATTATGGTAATGCCCGATGACGCTATATTGGCAGCTAATGTAGTATATCAGACCTCTATTCTTTCAATGATTCTTGTAATACTACAGATACCATATACGGGAGCTTTGATGGCTGACGAAAGAATGGACTTTTATGCAATTATCAGTATTGTTGATGTGTTATTTAAATTAATAGCAATTATCTCACTACCGTATTTGCCATTCAATAAATTAATTACATATGGTTGCTTATTATTATTTATTACAATTTTTGATACGATAGCTTACATCACATATGCAAAACGTGTAGTACTTAGATATAAATTTAAATTTCAGATTGATAAGGTATTATTTAAGTCACTTTTGTCTTTCTCTGGTTGGAATTTATTAGGAACATTTGCATTCCTTTTGAAAGGGCAAGGACTAAATATGCTGCTTAATTCTTTTTTCGGAGTTGTAATCAATGCTGCTCGTGGAATAGCGTATCAGGTAAATGGGGCAATTAATGTCTTTTCAGCGAATTTAGCCACGGCTTTTCGTCCTCAGATTGTGAATTCATACGCTCAAAAAAATTATAGCCGTACATATAATCTATTCTTTACGGAATCCAAAATGTGTTTTACGCTCATGGCTATACTTATGGTACCTGTTATTCTAGAATTAAACTATTTGCTTCATATCTGGCTAGGGAATGTAGTCCCTGAGTACACCAACATATTCACTATACTTGTTTTGTTAGACTCACTTGTTTGCACATTAAATACTCCTTGCACGCAAGTAGCTTATGCGGTCGGAAGGTTAAAAAAATATCAAATTGTTACATCATGTGTTAACTTATGTTTGTTGCCTGTTTGTTGGATTGCTCTTGATCATGGATTTGATTCTATATCAGTATTTATCTTTACGATTATTTTCTCAATACTCAATCAGGTCACTTGTTTGATATTACTGAATCAATTGTTTCCTTTTGGATTAGGAAAGTATATTAAAGAGGTTTGTATGCCATGTATAGCAGTACTCATTCTAATTCCCTTAATTCCCATAATGATTCATATTGTTGTTCCTATTGATGTCTTACGATTGATATTGGTAACAATATCCGATTTTATAGTTGGTTTGATAATAATCTATTTTGTAGTTTTATCTTCTTCTGAGAGGGTGGTAGTAAATAATATTATCAAATCATATAGGAATAAATAATAAAAACATAGAATATGTCCTACTATGATTATTTAATAGTGGGTTCCGGTCTTTTTGGAGCCACATTTGCGTATCGTGCTAAGCAAAAAGGTAAAAAATGTCTTGTTATAGATAAGCGCCCGCATCTCGGTGGCAATATCTATTGTCAGGAAATAGAGGGCATTAATGTTCATGTTTATGGAGCGCATATTTTTCACACCAACAATAAGGAGATTTGGGATTTTGTAAATTCAATAGTAGAGTTTAACCGATATACCAATTGTCCGATAGCGAACTATAAAGGTGAGTTGTATAATTTGCCATTCAATATGAATACATTCAATCGCATGTGGCCAGATGTACAGACACCTGCAGATGCGATTGCAAAAATTAATGAGCAAAAGGCTGAAGCTTATGTAGCTCTTCGCGGTCGCGAGCCTCAAAACCTTGAGGAGCAAGCTATGTGTTTGGTTGGGAAGGACATATTTTACAAGCTTATCAAAGAATACACAGAGAAGCAATGGGGACGTGATTGTAAAGATCTTCCAGCGTTCATCATTAAGCGTTTACCTGTCCGTATGGTTTTTGATAACAACTACTTTAATGATAAATACCAAGGGATTCCTATTGGGGGATATAATAAATTGATAGATGGTTTGCTCAATGGTGTAGAATGCAAAACTGGTATTGACTTTTTTAAGTCAGAATATAAGGGGTGGAGGGAGTATGCACATAAACTCGTATATACCGGCGCTTTAGATCAATATTTTGACTATCGGTTTGGTAAACTTGATTGGCGTACAGTTAGCTTTAATACTCGTATTGAAGATATTCCTAATTATCAAGGTAACGCCGTTATTAATTACACCAGTCATGACGAGCAATATACTCGTGTAATTGAGCACAAACATTTTGAGATGTTCGGCCAAGAGGTGTATGACTGTCCCAAAACCGTTGTTTCAGAGGAATATTCAACAGAGTACAAAGAGGGCATGGAACCATATTATCCTGTAAATGACGACCGCAACAATGAGCTTGCAGATAAATATCGTATGTTAGCTGATAAAGAAGAGAACGTAATTTTCGGAGGTCGTCTAGGCCAATATAAATATTATGATATGGCTCCTGTTATTGAGCAAGTATTAAAACTGAAATACATTTAATATTAGTTTACATGAAAATCATATCAGGAGTTCCAGATATTGTAAATTAGCTAAGAAATTATCTATTCAAATATTGATTTAGATATGAGTTTATGGATGAAAAAAGAATTGAATATATAGATTCAGCAAAGGCAATAGCTATTTTATTTGTAATAATAGGACATTGTCATTGGCTGTCGGCTATATCATGAATGTCAGCATTCATATATACATTTCATATGCCTTTATTTTATCCGTTAGTTAATTAATAGAATTATTTATACGGGGTAGGTGGAGCACTTTGCATAGGTATAATATTTTATAGAATTCGTCTATTTGACTATAAAACATACAAGAATGTCAGTTTTGCCAATATCTGCAAAGCAATATGAGAAAGAAATTAACAATAATAATTCCGACATACAACATGGAGAAGTATCTGGACAAATGTCTGACTTCTTTAATTTTTGATGATAAAGGGTTGATGGCGCAACTTGAGGTGCTTGTAGTTATTGATGGAGCGAAGGATCGTTCTAGTGAGATAGCACATAAATATCAAGACAAGTACCCAAACACATTTGTCGTTATAGATAAGAAGAATGGAAATTATGGATCTTGTATCAATCGCGGACTTAAAGAAGCAAAGGGTACATACATAAAGGTACTTGATGCAGATGATTATTTTGATACAAATACATTTAATTCCTTCCTGAAGCATATCAACGGACTAAATGATACAGTTGATGTGATTTTTTCGGGATATTGCGTCATAGATGAAAACGATAGATGTGTATCTTCATTTATTAGAAATATAAATAAGGGCATTATATTGTCGAGTAGCGATATTATGGATTCTGTTACTAACGGAAGGCATGTTGCTATGCATGAAATTACATATCGTACTGAGATGCTGCGTCAAAATGGATATAATCAATTAGAAGGTATCTCATATACTGATCAGGAATGGATACTTTATCCGATGGCGTATGCCAAGAAGTTTTATTGTTTTGATATTGTTCTCTACAAGTATCTGGTAGGTAGAAGCGGGCAGACAATGGACCTTAGTGTGTTAAAGAAGGGGATTCCTGCTTTAATTTCCATCTCGCAAAAAATGCTAGAATGGTATTCCTGCTGGGATAAGAATATAATGCTGAATGATAAGTACATATATAGCAATATAATCTGGCATCTTAACCACTTGTATAGTATTTGTTTATTGACTGATGCGGATGGAATAGATCTTACTCATCTTAAAGAGTTTGATGATTACATTTTAGATATAAATAAGCACATATATCAAGAATTGAATAATCTTAAGGCATCGTTCTTTATAAACGCACGAATCTGTTATGTGAAGATGTGGAGAAATGGCAAAGACAAAACGAGGTTGCCATATATGTTACGCATAAGGAATAGAGTACAACATTTATTTTATAAATGAGGGAAATAACATATAATGGGAATACTAAAAGATCTAATATTACTTATAGCAACTCTTTTTTGCATTAATTATTTTCTAAAAGGGGTTTCACAGGGAATATTAGGTTATCTTGTTATTATTTCTATCAGTGCATTGTTTGGCTTTTCCCGCGGTATTATGGGCGAAGGAATAGTACTTCCCCTGTGTTTAATCTTGTGCGATAAAAATCTCATTAGGAGTAACGGGTGGTTGGTACTTTATATTCTATTAGTGGCCGTTTTTACTATTATCAAAGGCAATACTATTTTTGGCGAATATGACGAGGTTATGCTTACAGGATTTACTCTGTTGTCTTTTCGGAAGTATTTGTTCCCGAATGTTTATAAGGTGTTGTCAGCATTGTGGCTCTATGCACAGTGTAAAACTATTAATCTGGTCATGCTGACTGGATCCAGTGCTTTTACTATTGCTGATGCTAACGATATGTCAACCAGAATGCTTGAAACGACTACGGTTTATGGGGAAACCGGGTTCATTGATCCAAATTATTTTGCGTTAGTAGCCGGGTTGGGTTTTATAATTACATTAATGATGCTTAAATTTAAGAATAAGTTTAATTCGGCTTTTTCAGCTAAATGGTTTAATAATAGAACTCTGCTGCATATTATTTTATTATTTGATTTCTTTTTTACGGTGCGAGGTTTATCACGTGGAGTTTTGTTAGCAATTATTGGTTCATACCTTGTGTTTTTATATTATAGCCGTGTGAAATTAACTTATATTGTGCTTCTATTGATAGTCAGTGGGTTGATTATTGTATTTGCCGAGGATATACCTATAGTAGCAGGTTTTATGGATCGTTTTGGGGCTGACGATACCGGTGGCGGCAGATATTTAATTTGGAGTGCAGTATTTGATGTCATGAAAAGAGATGGCGTACTAGCACTTTTTTTTGGTGAAGGTCTTAACTATCACTGGTGGTTTGCAGATTCGCAAGTTACCATGGGAGAACTGTTGTCAACACATAATTCTTTTGTCAATCTCTTTATTGCCACAGGTTTTGTCGGAATATCAATAATTGTCTATGTATGTGTAAAGGCTTATCGTCAATATAACGAAGAGCTGAATACACAGAGTATATGCAAGGCATTATTACTTACTTATATTATTTTAGGCTGTTTATCAATTGAGCCATTGCATTTTAGTTGGGCATGGATTGTATTGGCTTTAGGGTGCTCCGGAGCCTATGTTGCCAATGGTTCGCACAAAATATCAAAATAATGAAATACGATATTAAGCAGTTTTGTCTTGTGCCTCCTCCTTACGGTGGTGTGACGATGTTTGTAAAACGGTTGAGTAAACAATTATTGCAGGATGGATTTTCTGTAGGTGGTTATTATACTAAAGAATGTGTTGACCCGGATATTATAGAATCTCGGTTATATACTCAAATTGATTGTAAATATTCATCAAATATTTTTTTAAGAGCATTAAATCGGTTTATATATGATTGTAAAAGGCTAAAAGAGGCAGCCTCGTATCGATTGGTACATTACCATGGTTTAGAGAATCTCACTCTTATTTTGTTAATGAAAGTGCTTTTGCAAAAAGAAATTGTAATCACTGTCCATAGTTCAATGATAGAGGGCTTCTATAAAGGGACATCCTTATTAAACAGATATGCTATGGGAAAGTTAGCAAAAGAAGTACAATGGGTAGCAGTTAGCGAGCAAGCTCGCGAGTGTATGCTTAATCTTCCAATTCAATTTTGTTTGCCAATACCTATAATACCCGCATATGTCCCTGAATGTAAGGCTAATCTTACTCCTCTTAGTGCAAAGATGTCAGAATATATCAAGAATCATAATAAAATAGTAAGTTTTTATGGCCGAAGTTTTATGTTTTATCAGGGGACTGATATATATGGTTTTACCTCTGCACTTGATATGTATGCGACCTTACATGAACTTGATTCTACTGTAGGACTTGTATTTTGTCTGTCAGAAGATAAAGATATTGAAAAAATCTCAGAATTGCGCAGTTATGCACAGTCTCTGAATATAGATGACAAGGTGTTTTGGCAGATAGGAGCTATTGACAATATACAATCTTTATGGATGAAGACTGATGTGTATATCCGACTTACATTTACAGATGGTGATTCAGTGGCCGTTCGGGAGGTTTTGGATTGTGGAGCATATGTGGTTGCAAGTGATGTCTGCTCGAGACCGGATAGTGTTATCACATATGAATGGAATAATAAAGAATCTTTGCTAAGTAAGGTTTTATATGCTCTAAACTTGCCAAGAAGAAAAACTTCATCTAATTATACTTATTATGAAATGATGAAAGCGATGTATAAGAATATATTAAAAAAGCATGATAATGGTTGATCCATTTAATTTTCTCAAACGCGTCTATAATAAAATTTATACGCCGATCTGTAAAAAAAAGATGGGGACTTGTGGTAATAATGTTTTTATAACCCCATTTGATAGTATAATGACTTATGAGAGTATGTATGTGGGTAATAATGTGCATATAGCTTACCATGCAGATTTTGTCGCTACAAAAAGCAAGATAATAATTGGCGATAATGTCGTTTTCGGACCACATGTGTCCATTAGGGGTGGAGACCATAGGATGAATGTTTTGGGGAAATTTATTACGGATATTGGAGATGATAATAAACTTCCGGAGAATGACCAAGATGTAGTGTTTGAAGGAGATAACTGGATTGGGATGAATTCAACAATCTTGAAAGGAGTAACTATAGGGCGTGGCTCTATAGTTGCTGCGGGATCAGTTGTAAATAGGAGTACAGTGCCGTATAGTATTGTAGGAGGGGTTCCAGCCAAAGTACTTAGAATGAGATTTACTCCTGAAGAAATTCAGGAACATGAAAGGATACTATACAGCGATATATGATGAAAGTGGCGATAGTAACTCTCGGACGTTCACACCTTATCAATCTTGCGCGATTGCTTGATCAGAGGGCAGATGTAGAGGTGACATTCTATACCATGATGCCAAAATCCCGTTGCCGGATGTTTGGTTATAAAGGCAGGGTAGTATCTCTACTCTTGCCTATAGGTTTAGGTGAGGTGATAATAAGCCGTATCCCCGGAATTAATCCTTACAAGCGGAGTGCATTGCGTTTTAGATTGAGGCGAGTTTTTGACAAATTGGTTGCCCAGTGTCTGAGAAGATGCGATGTGCTGATTGGACTCAACGGTTGTGCAGTAGAGAGTTCGAAAAAAGCAGCAAAGAAATATAATGCCATTACAATATGTGATCAAGGGTCATCTCACATCAAGACTCAAGATGCGGTACACTATACATATTCGGATGCTCCTTTGTCGGCATGGAACACAGAATATATGCTCAAACATTACGATGCGGTGAAATATTTAATGGCGCCATCGGTATATGTGAAAAATTCAGATATAGGTAACGGCATTGAAAAGGAAAGGATACTGTATAATCCTTATGGTGTAAATCTTAAAATGTTTAAGCCCGCACCAAAGCCCGATGATAAATCATACGATGTTATTATGGTGGGTAGCTGGTGGAAACACAAGGGTTGTGATATGTTGGCTGAAGCATGTATAAATCGTCTGGGAGTTAAGTTGTTGCATGTCGGAGCGGTTGTAGATTGTGTGTTGCCCGATTCTCCGCTTTTTAAGCATGTAGATTTTGTGGCTGAGAGGGATCTTCCAACATATTATTCAAAAGCAAAGATTTTCGCAATGCCTTCTCTTGATGAGGGTTATGGTCTCGTACTCCTGCAGGCCGCAGCGTGTGGTTTGATTTTGGTTGGCAGCTCAAGAACAGGCGCTCCTGACACCGCGGCTCTTCTTGGCAATTCGCCCGAATGCATCACAATAGATGAGCCGCTATCTGTAGATACTATTGCTGATGCTATTAGGCGAGGCCTTGAGATAGCCCATTCTTTGCCGGAAGGCAAGAGAAAACCATACGGTGATAAAATCGAGAATATCTCATGGGAGGCTTATGGTGATCGTTGGTATAATATTTTGGAGGAAATCGTTAAGAAATGACAAGGTACGAAGAATATGTGAACAGTAAATCAAAGGTAAGATGGATTATGGGATGTCTGATGCGTTTGAGAACGTACTTAAAATATCAAAGACGAGTAAGGGTTGCCCGGAAAAACGGCGCAAATATAGGGGATAACGTAGTTATTCCGAAGCATCTGGCTAAAATAGCCAATAAAAATCTTTCGATAGGAAACTGTTCATCTATTCAATCAAGTCAATTAGACCTTAGAAATCCATTGCGCATTGGTAATCAAGTGATTATAGGGGGGGTAATCAAATAATCACAACTTCTCACAATATTGATTCGCCTGATTGGGAGCCAAAGCATTATGGAATTGAAATTGGGGATTATGTTTGGATTTCCACGAATTGTCTCATTTTGCCAAGTTGCCGAAAAATTGGTTTCGGAGCTGTGATCGGAGCAGGAAGCGTAGTGGTAAGCGATGTGCCTGCTATGGCAGTGATGAGCGGTAATCCGGCTAAAGAGATACGGAAGCGTAAGTGTGTTCATTCCGATTTGGTGGTTGAAGGACTTTTGGGAGGAGATTTCAAAACATTTAAGAATAGCAGACAATGAAAATTGCATATTTTACAGCTTATTTAGGCAAGGAGTTTATGGCACGGTATTGCGAGGGTAAGCGATTCGCCCTTTCGGGTCCGTTGAAGTCGCTTGGTTTGGCGCGTGCCATGATGGCAGCAGGAAACGATGTGACTATATATAGCCCGGGGGTGACTACCTGCAATGACGTCATACCGGCCTTTGCCGAGTCGGAAACCTTTCCGGAGGGCACTTTGCATATTAAATACTGCAACATCATCAGCAAGCATCGCTGTGATCCCATCAACCAGATTCGCATGGCGCGATATCTTAGGCGGGAAAATAAAACAGAGCATTTTGATGTGATTGTTTATTACAATATCACTCTCGGGGCATCATTGCTTGTCAAGAGCATGAAGGGTTGCATTAAAGTGCTGGAATATGAAGACAATATTTTCAACAAGGCGCTCGCCGGAGACAAAAATGATTTTGAATGGTTTAAGCGCAAGATGTATAACCGCATTATTTCGCATACTGACGGTATTATGGCCGTATGCAATGGACTCATGTTGCCAGAAATTTCACATCGTGTACTTACTCCGGGTATTGTAAACGAGGAGGTAATCAATAATGTCAGTGAGCGTGTCAATAAACTAAAGAGCGGTAAAGCCGTGAATATTATTCTTACCGGAGGCATTCACTATAGCAAGGGTGGGGATCTGCTAGTCAAGGCGATGAGCTATATTAAAACGCCATGTGTGGTATCGGTTTACGGAAACTGCGACCTGAATGACAATATGAAGCAACTTATAGCCCATGTGCCCGAATGCCATAAGTTTGAGTTCAAGGGTTACATGAAGCATGAAGAGCTTATAAAAACGCTTGATCGCGATGCTGATATTCTGATTAATACAACTCGTTCTATGCACGTTGGCGCACAGGCTGCCGGCTTTCCTTTCAAAATGATGGAGTACGCATCTACAGGCCGTCCTATCGTAAGCAGCGAGATTGGTAAGCTGGACAAAGATTACAACAGTCATATAACTTATTACGAGGGCGAGTATCCTGAAGCGATTGCCGCAGCTATTGAGGAAGTGATTGCCAATTATGACAATAAAGTTCAGCAAGCCTTGCAACTGCAGCAACGCGCACTGAAGGAATATACCATTGAGGGTACAGGAAAGAAGTTAACACAATTTTTTAAAGCAATTGCTACTGATGTCGCTGCGAGACAATAGATTCCTGCGTTCCCTTTATTATCGCTGGAAGTGTTATGAAGCCAAGCACAGTTATAATCATGGCAAAGACAATAGGATAAAGAACCGTGGTGTTATTATCGGTTCACGCATTCAGTTCAACGGAAGAGGAAATGAGCTTGTGGTGGAAGACGGTGCGGTTTTGCTCAATTGCACGGTTCGCATCACCGGAAATGATTGCAGGGTAATTCTTTGTAAGAGATGCTATGTTACAGAAGCAGAGATTTTTGTTGAGAATAACGGTTGTGTCGTAGAAATTGGTCAGCATACTTTTATAGGGAGACAAACCCACATTGCCTGCACCGAGGACGGCTCTAAACTTATTATCGGGGGATATGGCATGATTTCATCTTATTGTCAGATTCGTACGGGCGACAGTCATTCTGTTCTTGATTGCGCCGGCAGGCGCATCAATCATGCAGCATCTGTGGACATTGGTGAGCATTGCTGGATAGGCGAAGGGGCAAAGGTTCTTAAAGGGGTGACAATAGGAGATAATTGCGTGGTAAGTACTGGCGCAATAGTGACCAAATCGTTCGGCCGCAAGGTTCTTCTCGGTGGTGTACCCGCCAAGATTCTTAAAGAGGAGATCAACTGGGACGAGAAAAGACTATAAACATTATGGAAAATATCAAGATAGAACGATTGACAAATGGCCCGAAACACCATTTGTTTGGTTTTCATGACCTGCTGATTACCAATAATGAAGGGGATAAATTGCTGTCTCTGGAAGTTGACACGATTAATCGTCCTCCTCTGCATGGGGAAGAATTCGGTGTCGGATATGTCAAGGACGGACATTATGTCCGTATTGGCACGACAACAGCTCTGAATTATCCTCAGGGAGCACGGCAGCAATGGATAGCCGGAGGCAATCTGTTCACGGTCAATAACCGCGTGGGCAACGTGTGGGGAACTGATCTATACGATGCCACTGCCGGCAAGCTTGTTGACCGTTTTGAGGCTACTGCGCACATGGTGAGCAAAGATGGCCGATATGCCTATGGACTCGATTACGCGCGCCTTTTCCGTCTGGGCGGCTATGGCTATAGCGGTATTGCTGACCGCGGAGCAGACACGCCTATGCCCGTTGACAGCGGCATAACCAAATTGGATATGGTGACCAAGAGTGTCGATCTCCTTGTAAGCGTGCGGCAGGTTGCTGAATGTGGCGGTGCTTCATCAGGAGTGTCGCATCACTATCTCACCCACCTCTGTCTCAATCCATCGTGCACTCGTCTGGCTTTTCTGCACCGCTATTTTATGGCGGACGGCGGCATGATGACACGTCTTATGACTGTCGGTACTGACGGCTCGGGACTTCGTTGTCTGGCTCAAGGCTTCCTGAGCCATTACGACTGGAAAGATGACAGCACCATCTATATCTTCGGGCGTGCCAATAGCTCACTGGATGCACTCCGCAACAATCCACTGCTTTCCAATCCTCTTATGGCCGGGCCAATGAAGGTAGCTAAGAAAGTAGCTAAATTTATCCTTCGCCGTGGTGGAGGTAATCAGAACGCGGGCAAATCGTTCATGTATATTACTGATGCAGACCAGCCGGTAATTACATCTTTTGCTCAAGGTCTTATTACTGAGGACGGTCACCCTATGACTCATCCACTAAACAGCGACTGGTGTGTCAACGATACTTATCCGGACAAAAACGGTATCCGGACACTCATGCTATACAACTTTTCCTCCAATAGACGCATTGACCTCGGCACATTTAAGATGCTAATGGACAGGCCTGATATGTCTTTGTTGAACAAATACTTCAACGGTGTGGACCCGAAAATTTTGAATAGTATATCGCCTGAGGAACTTTCGTTTACCCGCAGCGGACTTCATTGCGACCTTCATCCTCGTTGGACAGCCGACGGCAAACGAGCCGTGTTTGACTCTATCCACGAAGGAACCCGACAGATTTACGCTGTTAATGTGGCAGCACTGATACGATAGCTGGTAAAAATATATTTTGTATCACTACTGTCCACTAAAAATGGGCAGGGTTAAAAATTAAATAAATTCGGTTCACTTGAATCACAGAGGACATTGACATTTTTGAAATTCGATTTGTCGAAGAGGTCTTGCAGACTGGTTTTGTCTGTCAACGAGATACCAAGAATCTGAAGTACTTCATAGATGCTTCGCTCCAGTTTCATATCGTGCTGCGCTATTGCCACAAGGCAATAAGTAATTATGGCACAATAGATTTGGATGCGGACTGCATTCTCAGAGATGCCCCAGAACTTCTTGATGCGCAGGTGCTGTTTGATCCATTTGAAGAACAACTCCACGCTCCAGCGATTGCGGTACAGCTCGGCAATTGTCTCAGCAGAGGCCGTCAGATTGTTGGTCAGGAAGATGTATCTTGTACCGTCTTCCGGGTCGACGCACACCACCTTCCGCAATTTCTCAGGGTAATCCTTCGCGCTTTTATAAACCGTGAAGTAACCGATTGCATCAGAAATCACGTTTGGAGGAAGCCTCCGTTTCCATGCCACAGGCTTGAACCTGACATTGGTTTTCGCCCTGACGACGAAGAATGCTCCGATGCGGTTGATGGTATAGAGATTGCCGAAGTCGTTGTAGCCACGGTCGAAGATATAATGGGCGCCGTTCTCATACGGTATCTCCGGCATTGCCTTTGAATCGTGGATCTTTGCTTCGGTAATATGCACGAAAGCAGGAACTTGAGCCTCCACGTTATAAAGTGTGTGCATCTTGATGCCACCCTTGTGCTTGCGGAACTTCGCCCACTCGAACACCGACAGGCAAAGGTCGATGGTAGTTGAATCAAAGGCATAGACATGACCGTCAAGCTCAAAGATTTTCTGTATCCGCCGCTTGCGTGCTTCCGCTATCATGAAGAAGGCGAACTCCTCAAAGATGCGGTAGTCGCGTTGCTCGTTAGCCTTGCTAAGATTACTCCTCGTTACGGATTTTCCGATTCCGAGGTGATAGACCTTGCCTGCATGAGCTTCCAGTGCGACGATGAGATCCCGAAGGCTCTCCCGATTAGAAAGCTGCCCGAACATCATCGTAAGTAATTGATTCCAACAGGTATAACTCTTGACATACTTGTCGCCATCATACTTCGCGACTATACGATTGAACTTACTCCTGTTCAAGAACTGGGCTAATTGGGAGAAAACGAAAGGGTCTTTATGCATAACGGTCGGATTATGACCGCAAATGTATTTTGAAATACGTTCGCTCCCAAATCGCTTATAACAAATTGAATTTCAATAGTTTCAAAGAACTATTATGATTTTTTAGTGGACACTAATGATTTTTTATTACAAAACATAATAATCAGTACGATAATGATTAACGTAGGAATTATAGGATGTGGCTTCGTAGGCGGAGCCTTAAAGGATTGGTTGGAACATAACAATCCAGAATGTAAGCTATTCATTAGTGATCCTGCCAAGGGTTATCATGATGATATGAGTCAGATAGATATTGCTTTTTTGCAAATTCATGTCCCTACAGAGGATGATGGCACGCAAGATCTTACACTAATGAAGCGACTTATTGCAGATTTACCCGACGTGCCAGTATTTGTTCGTACCACAATACTCCCAGGTACAAGCGAAATGCTTTCACGCGAAACCGGTCACAGCGTACACTACATGCCTGAATTTCTTACAGAGCGCACTTTCTTAGAGGATTTCAGAAAGCAAACTATGGTCTTTACTGGAGCTCATGAATTGTTAACCAAAATATTCATTGGTAAGAAATTTACTGTAATGTCCCCTCTTGAGGCAGAACTTACTAAATATATGCACAATGTGTTCGGTGCCTATAAGGTTACTTATTTTAATGCATGTCGTGAGTATTGCGAGAAGATGGGTGGAGATTGGCGCAAAGTACATACCGGTATGCTTCTCTCCAGATATATAAATGATACCCACACTTATGTTCCCGGACCTGACGGAAAGTTTGGCTACGGTGGAAAATGCTTTCCTAAGGATGTTAACGCATTTGCTAAGATGACCAAAGGTACCTCACTTGGAGTTCTTCTTGAGCATCTCCATGAACTTAATGTTCATTTTCGCGGATTTGAAGAGAAAATATAATATTTAATATACAAGCAGATGCACAGGTGCTAGCAGAGGTTCAAATCCTCCATCTGCTTCCGAAGTATAATAATGCATGAAAATAGTACACGTTTGCCTATGTGGTACATTTGGCGAAGATTATGCATATCAGGATAATTTATTGCCTAAGTTTCACCACAAATTGGGCCATGACGTAACAATCATAGCTCCTATATATTGTCATATAAATACACAGACCGGAAAAGATGAAACTGCCCCTTGTGGAGAAAAATATTTGGCAGATGGAATAAAACTTATAAGGTTGGCTCCTCTGATTAAGAATCGGGTTAATATACGACTCCATTTATTTAAAAATTTATATAAAGTTTTACAGCAAGAATCACCTAAATTGCTGTTTGTACATGGAATAGACTCATTGTCATATACCAATTGTATTCGGTATGCACGAAACAACCACAATGTGTACTTGGTTTTTGATAATCATGCTGACTGGAATAATAGTTACCATAGCAAGATTGCGTATTACTGGGCTAAACACATAATTAAAAGAATCATCGTTTACCCAGCATTGAAAATAGCCAAACAATTTTATGGAGTTACTCCGGCAAGATGTTCATTTTTAAATGAAATGTATGATATACCAACAGATAAAATTAAATTATTGCCGTTTGGAGCGGATGATGATGCATTAAAAATAGGAATGAAACTGACCTTAAGAAATGAAATACGTAATCAATATAGCATTAGTCCATCGGATTTTTTAATTGTAACCGGCGGAAAAATTGATCGAAGAAAAAATATTCATTTGTTAGCAGAAGCTCTTTTAAAAATTGATAATGCGAGTGTAAAATTATTGATTTTCGGAGCAGTCAATAATGATATTAAAGATTATTTTTCTTCTCTTCCTTCTGATCGAATTATAATGGCTGGGTGGATTCCTTCTAATGAGGTGTACAAATATTTTTACGCAGCCGACTTCGTTATATTTCCGGGTTTGCATTCCGTTTTGTGGGAACAAATGCTAGCGACCAGGGTACCATGTGCATGTACTCGTATCAAAGGCTTTGAACACATGAATTATAACGGGAATTGTATCTTATTAGATAATAGTACAGTTGAATATTATCGCGATATTATTGATCGTGTCACAAAAGATGATGAATATTACATGAAATTGAAGAATAATGCTGATACAGACTTAGCGAATCAATTTAGGTACAGTAAAATTGCTCAACAGGTATTAGAAGATATTAATTTTAGTTATTGATATTGTAAAGTTATGCCGACATTAGTTCAAATTAATTCTGTCGTTAATACAGGTTCTACGGGTCGTATCGCTGAGCAACTTGGACAATTGGCGATAAAGCATGGTTGGGAAAGTTATATCGCCTATGGAAGAGAGGCGAAGCATAGTCAATCCCGACTTATCAAAATTGGAGATAAATGGGATGTACGTTTACACGCCGTTTGTTCTAAGCTTATTGACCGACATGGATTGTTTTCTAAATCGGCAACCATGAAGTTACTAGAACAATTGAATGAAATAAACCCCGATGTGGTACACTTGCACAATATCCACGGTTATTATATTCATGTTCCTAAATTGCTGGAGTATCTTCGAGATAAGAATATTGCAACGATTATCACAATGCATGACTTTTGGTTGATGACAGGACATTGTGCATATATAAATTCAAGCTGTGAAAAATGGAAGGAAGGTTGTGGACACTGTAACCGATTGAGCCAGTATCCATCTGCAATGTGGGATAATTCGGCTTCCAATTGGAAATGGAAGGATAATATTTTTCGCAATATGCCTAATATTACGCTTGTCCCTGTCTCACAATGGCTGGCTAATTTTGTTAAGCATTCATTGCTAAAAAGTCTCCATTCTTATGTAATTCATAATGGAATAGATATATCAATATTCAGGCCATATGAAGGAGAACCTGTGGTTAATAATATTGATTGGAATAAATTTACAATTATGTGTATTGCAACCAGGTGGACTGAGGCAAATGGTATTAAGGATGTACTAAATATGAGTATGCATTTGCCATCCGATTCTCAGGTAGTGATGGTCGGGTTGGAAAAGAGTCAAATAGCCAATCTTCCTACGAATATCATCGGATTGCAAAAGACTGAAAATCTTGCTCAACTGAAAGAGTTATATACCAAGTCTCATGTTATTTTCAATCCGAACCGTGAGGTGACTTTTGGGTTAGTAACCGCCGAGGCGATGGCATGTGGTACACCGGCTATCGTTCTTCGAGGTACAGCTGGAGAGGAGTTGGTTAATGATGAGACCGGTTATGTTGTAGATAGCATATACGATGTTCCGAAGTTGATTGATAAGATAAAGGAGGAAAATACAAAGGAGCGTTCTGCTAAATGCAGAAGGCGCGTAATAACGCATTTCAACGCTGATGTACAATTCCTAAAGTATATTGATTTGTATAACAGGTTGATTAGTAAATGAAAACTGCTCTGATAATATCATTGAATTTTAATCCCGGCCATGTCAGCCACATGGTAGCGAGTTATAAACAATGTGAGGAAATAGGGTACAAGGCTTCATATTTTGTTGACCCTGCTTTTGCAGACTATCTGCCTGAAGATGGCAACATTCTGAAAAATGGTATTGATGCTTGCCCGATATCTGATTTGGCAATCTTCTTGTTCCCTAGTCAAAAGAATCTTCCTTTGATTTGGAAATTGAAACGAAAGGGCATAAAAGTGATCTATATTTTTCATGAGCCTCTTTCGCCTATGAAAGATTACCGCAAGGTAGGCTTTTCGTTTAAATATCTTGCTAAGCTATGGGTGATAAACCGCATAAGCAGCCTAACTGTCAAACGAAGTGACATTGTCTTGTTGCCATCTAAAAAAGCGGTTAGTTTCTATGAGAAAAATCCCTCATATTCTAATCCGAACTATCACTACTTACCTTTAATGTATGATGATGAGCGTGGCGAATGTCATGCCACCATGTTACGAGAATACTTTAGCTATATCGGAACGGTAGCCGCTGACCACTCTTTCAATGAATATCTGAAGTTTGTGGAATGGGCAGTAGGGGAGAACTGGCTGCCTTCGATGAAATTTTTGGTCGCGACAAAATCTACATTTAATGTTCCTGAGGTACTGAAAGACTCCGAACGAGTCGTAATAAAGCAAGGGAGTCCTCTATCCAATACCGAAATCAACAAGTGCTACGCTCAATCTTTTTGCGTGTGGAATGCATACGCACGCACCACGCAGAGCGGTGTTTTAGCAAAGAGTTTTATGTTCGGCACTTCAGCATTGGTTTTGAAAAAGAATTGCAATGAATTTGCCCGCGACGGAATTGAAATTAAAGCTATTGAGGACAATTCCAATACACAGGCGATAGCAGATGCCATTGATGAAATCCTGAAGGAATTCAGGGAGTTCTCGGCCAATTGCCGCAAGCGTTTCCTGACCTCATTTTATTATAAGAATTATAATGAATGTTTAAAAAAACTTATCGACAGTTAGATAATAGAATCACATTAGTAGATTTTACAGAGAAATATCCGGAGCAATTGCCGTAGTGTGTTGCTTTATTTTATTTCTGTGCCGGATATTTTACAATGTCATAAATATGTCGCTGTCGCATCGCATAGGTTGGGAACATATTTTCGTTTGCAGAAAGATACTCATAAAAATGTGTCTTATAGAAATTCCTCTTTCCATGCTATATCTTCACTGGTCGCTTGCGCGGAGGCTTATATTGCCGAACTTGTTCTAATGGGTATTGGACCTACTTATCCAAGTGAAAGATTTGGGTATATAGAGTTTGATAAAAAGTGCAAGGCGCTTATTAATTGCTTTGGTTCGCAGTCGGTTTCATATTTTAGCGAGAAACCGGATGAACCCATGGCAAAAAAACTTATTGAAGCCGGTGCGTATTGATACGTGGGGTGTCTTTGCGTTTTATCTTGACTACATTATAGATGTCATAAAACGATATATAGATTCGGATTCCAATTACTCGTCTGACATATATAGAGATACAGTTGGGTCATTTGTTGATTGAGGAGGATATTGTGAGGTTTGAATGGAACAGGAGTTTGTAATTAAAAATTATGGATAATAAAAAAATACTTTGGATTGTCACTGAGTTATTTCCTCCAGATGAGACTTCTACATCGTACATTTTAGGCGAAATTGCCAACGCCATGACATTGAAATACAAGGTAAAGATTATTTGCGGGCCAGAGATATATGACAAACGAAAGAAAATTGATGCCGACAACAAATTCAAATTAGATGGCTCAATTGAGGTTTTTCGTGCAAAAGGCTCTGATTTGGATAAAAACACTATGCTCGGTAAAGCTCTCTCATTCTTATTTATGAGCAAACGTCTGTATTCATTGGCAAAAACAAATGTACGCAAAAATGACAAAGTATTAATGGTGACAAACCCTGCTCCACTAATGCTCTTAATGAGTCGGCTGAAAAGCAAAATCGGATTTGAGTGGCATGTATTGGTGCATGATGTATTCCCCGAGAATACTGTACCAGCACAATTGAAAATACCAATGTATGGTACGGTTAAGCGGTTGTTTGACAAGGCTTATAACAATGCTACTCAACTCATAGCTATAGGTCGTGACATGCAGACTGTACTTTTGCAAAAGATTTCAAGGTTTCAGAGAGGCAATGCAAGTCCTAAGATTACTATAATTGAAAATTGGGCCGATACGGATGGAATAGAGCCACGAATGATGCCCGAGGGTGAGGGGGTGATTCTGGAATACGCCGGAAATATAGGACGAGTCCAAGGTTTAGATAAGATTATCAAAAAGCTACCTAAAAATGTGGAATTGCATATCTATGGCACCGGTGCGATGGAGAATGAGCTGAAAAGGCTCAAACACCCGCAGGTTTTCTTTCATGGCCCGTATTTCCGTAGCCAGCAAACCGAAGTATTGGCTGCATGCCACATATCGATTGTGACATTGCAGGAAGGCATGTATGGCCTCGGCGTTCCCTCAAAAACTTATAATATTTTGGCATCAGGACGCTCGGTATTGTTTATCGGTCCTAAGGATAGCGAGATTGATTTGTTAGTGCGCGAGCAAAAGGTTGGCTACTGTGCTTGGCCTGAAAAATGGGATTTGGAAGAATTGAAGGCAATGGGAGAAAGAGCTCGTGAACTGGCGGAGAACAAATATGCTAAAAGAATAATCTTAAATAAATTTTTAGCGGCAATTTGAATAATATGCAAAGTCTTTTATTTACCGGCGGTACCGGATTCTTGGGCCGAAACATAATGCCTCTGTTGAAAAAGGATTATGTCGTGACAACATGTGGAATTAGTTCGGATGATTTGATTAAGTCAAATCTCTCTAAAGAGGTCCCAATATTCAGCACTCATTATGATGTGGTGCTTCATGCTGCTGGGAAAGCTCATGTTGTACCTCAAACAGAGGCAGAAGCGAAATCATTTTATGATGTGAATTTTGAAGGTACGAAGAACCTTTGTAAAGCACTTGAAAAAGTCGGGGTCCCAAAGTCATTGATATTTATCAGTACAGTAGCAGTATATGGTTGTGATGAAGGTGAACTAATCGCTGAAAATCATTCCTTGAATGGAACAACGCCCTATGCCAAAAGTAAAATTATGGCAGAAGAATTTCTAATTGATTGGTGTGCCAAACATAATGTTATTCTTACCATACTTCGACCGTCATTATTGGCAGGTGTTAATCCTCCGGGAAACCTCGGGGACATGATTAAGGGGATTAAAAAGGGCTTTTATGTAAATATCGCCGGGGGAAAAGTTCGCAAGAGCATCCTTATGGCCGAGGACATAGCTAATTTGGTAAGTATTGCCAAAGACAAGGGAGGTATTTACAATGTTTGCGATACTGATCAGCCTTCTTTTGGAGAAATATCAGTTCTAATAGCACGTCAATTAGGCAAACGGAACCCCTTGTCTATACCTTATTGGGCAGCAAAATCTCTGGCACTGATTGGTGACGTAGTAGGTAAACGGTTTCCCATTAATTCTTTACGTTTATCCAAATTAACGCAATCGCTGACTTTTTCCAACGAAAAAGCTTGTCAGTGTCTAGGATGGAAACCATTAAAGGTTTTGGATAATTTCAGAATTACAAATAAATGACCTATTTTCTCATCTTTGTGTTGCTGGTTCTGCTTGAGCTGGCATACTTTCGCATAGCCGATCGGTTCAATATCATTGATAAGCCGAATTTGCGTAGTTCGCATTCTTCCATTGTGTTACGTGGCGGAGGCATTATATTTTTGCTCGGCGTATGGCTCTATGCTGCGTTCTTCGGGTTGCAATATCCGTGGTTCATCTTGGGATTGACGCTAATCGGGCTGGTCAGTTTTACGGACGACATCCATTCGCTGCCGGACAGTGTGCGGCTTGTGGCTCAGTTCGCTGCTATGTTCTTGATGTTTTATCAGTTCGGAATCTTGAACTGGCACGACTGGTGGATTGTGCTAATTGCAATGATTGTATGCGTAGGCATTATCAACGCCTACAATTTTATGGATGGCATCAACGGTATTACCGGTGGCTATTCTATAGCGGTTTTGCTCCCGTTGATTTATCTTAATGCTGACTATGATTTTATTTCGCGGAGTTATCTCTATGTCGTAGGTCTTAGTTTGCTCGTTTTCTGTTTTTTCAACTTCCGAAAAAAGGCCAAATCTTTCGCTGGAGATGTGGGTTCTATAAGCATGGCCTTTATATTACTGTTTGCCTTGGGGTTGCTGATTCTCAAGACGCAGGATTTTTCATACATTATATTCCTAGCGGTCTATGGTGCTGATGCTATCCTGACAATATGCCACCGTATTCAGCTTCATGAGAATCTTGGCGAGGCACACCGCAAGCACGCCTATCAGCTTATGGCAAACGAATTGCGGATGCCGCATGTTGCTGTTTCGCTAATATATATGTCGCTCCAGCTCGCTATATCTTTTGGTCTTATATTACTTCCGATAAACCATTATGTTTACCTTGGGGCAATTATTGTGATGCTTGCTGTGGCATACGTTCTGTTTATGAAGAGAAACTATCATCTACACGAAGAATATCTAAAATCTAAAGCATGATAATCAACGACCAACTACTTGATGACATACAGGAAAAGGCGACGGAAAGTCCGCGTCGTCGCATGAATATGGACTTAAGAAATTCAAGCGAGGACAAGTCCCAGCGCATGCTCAACGCGCTTTTGCCCGGTACTGTCGTTCCTATTCACCGTCATCGGGACACTTCTGAAACCACTATGATTGTTCGCGGTAAATTGTTTGTGGTGTTTTACAATGACCTTGGTGCGCAGACCGAGCGCTATCTTCTTGATTCTACCACGGGCAATTATGGCGTGCAGATTCCAAAAGGCCAATGGCACGCAGTGGAAGTAATTGAGCCTTCAACCATCTTTGAGGTTAAAGATGGACCTTATGTGCCTATTACTCCGGAGGATACCATGGATTGATAAGGCTTAGCGTGATTAAAGGCATACGATATAAAAATTGTAATATATGATTTAGACTTTAAGCTGAACAATCGTTGTCACGGCATTGAAAAGTAAATGACTTTTCAGTGCTTGTTGCATAGAATACTGAAAAGAGAGTTCGTCAGACCCTGATAAAAGGGGTTCGGCGGACTCTCTTTTTTGTTTAACAACTAAAGCTAAATGATAAATGTTATGATATTATGGTGTTGATAATTAGCTGTTTATTTCGCTATCCTTGTTCGGCGGGGGGGCAAAATGAGTGCTTATTTCAAGAAAATCGTTTTTGTCACAGGGCACAAATTTTTATGAATTTGATGGTAATATGGAAAATATTCGTAATTTTGCACGCGGAATGAGCATCTCCAACCAAGAGTGATATAATCAGGGTGCCTTTGACCACGAAAAAACATTTAGTAGGGATTTCCACGACAGGGCCTATGGGCGTTGACGATGCCGTAGGCGTGCCAAAAAAGAATTGGTATGTAGCCATAGTAAATTCCCGGCATGAAAAAACAGTGGGGGATAAGCTACAGAAAATCAACGTGGAGAGTTATGTGGCCACACAAAAGGAGATGCGAGTGTGGAAAAATGGACGGCGTAAACTGATAGACAGAGTAGTCATTTCCGGGGTGGTTTTTGTGCACTGTACGGAGATGGAACGCCGCAATATCGTCAAACTTCCCTATATCAATCGCTTCATGGTCAACCGCACCGCCGATTTCGGGACATTGAATCGTCCGGTGGCAGTGATAAATGACTCGGAGATAGCGAGACTCAAATTCATGCTGGGGCAAACGGAGCATCCGGTAGAGATACTCCCCACTGCATTCCGGGTTAAAGACAATGTTAGGGTTATCAGGGGTAGCTTGCGCGGTTTGGAGGGAGAAATCCGCGAGAATTCTGATGGCACGCATACACTTGTGGTGAGTCTGTCGCTGCTCGGTGGCGCAACCGTATTCATTGAGCCGCAGGATGTAGAAAAAATCGGCTGAACTGCCGATAAAATTAACCGAGACTCTCGGTCCTTATTCCATTTTTATCATAGGATGTTGTGAGCCTTTCACGATTTGTCCGTTGGGAATGCAGCTATGGTTTCAAGTGGCTGTGAGGAACGAGCGATTTGATTATCAATGTAAACTAAATTATAATTGTCAAGACATGCATTATATGAGTTGGCTTTATTCTGTCGTTTCATTCCCTTATAGAATTAGACAATATATTCATCGCAAACATATTTATTCGTCTTTTACGGCTATGGGAAAACGGTATAACATAATGCCGGGCTCGCTTATCCTCCTCAGCGATGGGTCAAATGCTAAAGATATAGAGCTTGGCGAATTTGTAACTTTATATGGTACCTTGCAGTCGCAACATCATGGAAAAATAAGAATGGGAAACTATACCCGTTTGGGAAAAAATTCAATTATAAGATGTGTTGATAGGGTTGTTGTAGGCGATTATACTGCCATAGCAGACCATGTTGTGATTTCGGATAATGGTAATCATCCAATTGATCCTGTCTTCAGACGAAAAATGAAAGAAGATGCTCTTGACGGGGATATGCGTCTATGGAAGCATTCAGATCACGCTCCTGTAACAATAGGAGAAAATGTTTGGGTGTGCGAAGGCGCGCGTATAAACAGGGGGGTAACAATTGGTGACAACGCTATAATTGCAGCTGGAGCTATTGTTACCAAAGATGTTCCGGCCAATACGATTGCGGCAGGAATTCCGGCAAAAGTTATCCGATCATTTTAAACGATTGTGTCAGTATCATCGAAAAAACGAGTAATGAAGAACACTGTCATTCTATATATTAGAATGATAGTCACTCTTATTGTATCGCTTTATACATCAAGGGTGACATTGGAGTTGCTTGGCATTGATGATTTTGGCATTTACGGAGTAGTAGGTAGTATAGTCGGTCTATTTGCTTTTCTTTCAAGGACTCTTACAGCTGCTCTAAATCGCTTTTTTTGTGCCTCTATTGCTTCAGATGACATAGAAAGCCTTCGTAAAATTCTGGGAGCCACATATATTATCCAATGGATTATAATCGGAATAGTTATAGCTATATGTGAATTTGGAGGTTTGTGGTTTATCAGAAATCTTATGGTCGTCGCATCAGAAAAAATCAATGCGGTTAATATTGTTTTCCAGTTCTCTATTGCCACTTTCATCGTATCAATATATTCTTCTGTATATAATTGTATAGTTATTTCCTTTGAAAGAATGACGATATATGCTTATTTGTGTATATTTGAAGTAGTTGCTAAACTGATTGTAACATTCGCTCTCGGATTACTTAATGAAGAAAGGCTCATTTATTATAGTATATTCATATTCGGGGTTCAATTGGTTACGCTTCTTCTTTATTATATATTCGTAAAAAGGAATTATCCCTTGTTAATACCAAATTTTAGGGAATGCCGAGATTATGTAAAACGTATGCTTTCATTTGCCGGGTATGGGTTCATTGGATCTTTCGGATTTGTTGTGAAAAATCAATGTCTTAATTTTTTACTAAATATATTTGGAGGTCCTGTTCTTAATGCAGCCCGAACAATAAGTTTTCAAGTATATACGGCAGTATATAATTTTGTGGGAAATTTCCAGACTGCATTTTCGCCTTATATTCTTAAGAACCAACATATCGACCGACTCAATACTTGTAACAGAGACATTACTATATTTACTCATCTGTCATTCATTACAATGACGATACTGATGATACCGATTATCTTTATGACAGATGAAATATTGCATATTTGGCTAGGCGACAATGTCCCGCAATGGACGGCCTATTTTACCCGTGTTATCTTGCTAATTGGTTTGTGTGAAGCAATTTCTTCACCTTTGCAAAATATAATATATGCCGAAGGACGAATAAAATCGCTCCAGATTTTATCATTGATTGCTAATATGGTCGTGGTTATATTGTCTTGGGGTCTGCTCAAAATTGGTTATAATCCGGGGATTGTCTATACAATAGATTTAATCGCAAACATAATTCTTGTTAGCATGCGTGTAATGATTGCGAAAAGTAATACAGATTTAAATATTAAATATTATATCTTTCGAACCGCATTACCCATGTTGGCAATAGTTGTTCCGATATTTGGTCTATATTATTTGTCTGCATATCAAATAATTCCCAAATGGTTGGGCATCTCTTTGTCGGAACTAATAATTGTGCTATTTGCTTTGTCAATTATGCCACGACATATTTTTATAATTGTAAGGAATATGATAAAATGAAATTAATTATAAATATAATTAAAGCAATATTGGGGGGGATACTGTATTTGCCTCACATCCTTATGTTCCTAATCCAGCCCAAAGCGACAAAAAGATTTATCATTTCAGATATATATGCCAATACCTCAAGCAAAGGTCATTATGGCTCGGGAGATGAATCTTTTGTGGGGGGGGTAAATTGCGTATTATCAGCGGGTTATGGTATTTGTGCAACCTTTTGCCCTCAGACTTATATTTTCAATCCCTGTTTTTATATCGTCTTCGCAAGTGTAAATTAAGGCATCTACTTTATCATAGGCATTTCACATTAGAGATTCCATTAGACACTGAAATTGGTCTCGGTCTTAAATATGACCATCCTTTTTCAACGATTCTTAACGCAAAAAAAATCGGTAATTACTGCAGAATAAAAAACAATATCACTATCGGGAATAAAAACGACGATGAAACATTGCGCCCTGTTTTAGGAGATAATGTTTATATTGGAGCCGGAGCAATCATCATTGGAAAAATAACTATCGGAGAGGGGAGCATTATCGGTGCCGGAGCTGTAGTTACCAAAAGTATTCCACCAAACAGTATTGTAGTCGGTAATCCCGCACGCCATTTATCATGAAGATTTCTTTTATCATACCCGCATATAATTCTGAAAAGACCATCAAACGGTGCGCTCTTTCATGTGCATCACAAAAATCGCCCAACTTAGATATAGAAATCATCATAGTTGACGATGGTTCGGATGACAAAACACCAGAGATAATTACAGAGCTGAAAAAGGACATACCGGAAATAGTCAGTCTCAAGCAGAAAAATCAAGGTGTATCCGTTGCAAGAAACAATGGAATTGATTTAGCTCAGGGTGATTATATAATGTTTGTTGATGCAGATGATTATCTTACCAATAATGTTATCTGTCCATTTTTAGAAATTATGACGGACAATAACCTTTGTGTTCTTGCGCATGGAGCGATTGTAGAGAACGAAGAGGAACCATATTCAAAGACAGTGCCAGTTAATATCCCCTTTGATTCTCCAAATTCTGGAATAGAATATATACGTACAAATTCTGGGCCATATAGAGTTGGTAGCGTGGGAGGTGCTTGGGCTTTTATTTTGAATAATCAATTTTTAAAAGACTCTAATGTACGTTTTATTGAGAGATTGCCTTTCGGTGAAGATTCTCTATTTTACTTATCACTATTGCCAAAGGATAAAAGAGTAAGTTTTACAAGCTCATGTTTCTATCATTATGTACAACAATCTCAGAGCGTTATGCATAAGAAATATGACATCTGTACTATAGCCGATGCAACACTAATGCGTTGTGAGGCCAACCGAAAATTGAGCAATGAATTTCAAAGCGATCCCGATTTGAAAGATATCATTAATTCAAGATTGATATCAATTCTCTTTTCACGTGTTTTCTTAAAAATAATTAAAGATAAAATAGACTTTGCCACAGCCAAAGAAATTCAAAAGCAATTCGAAGAAACAGGTTTTTGGCCTCTGCCGGAACTTCCAAATACGCATAGACCATATCAAGGATTTAAAGCCTTTATCTATAATCTGTGCAGACGGCCCGCGATTTATAATTTTTTTAGAGTTATCTCTCGTTTATGACTGATTCTAAACGAATAGAATATATAGACCTTGCAAAGGGCGTTTGTATAACATTGGTGATTTTAGGTCATTTGGTGCCTTCATTTCATAAAAATTTCACCTTCTTTCTGTGTATCAATATGCCGTTGTACTTCTGTTTGTCTGGCTTATTTTTTAAAGATTACGGAGGTTTCAAACAGCTATTTGTAAAAAAAGCAAACAAAATACTTATTCCGTTTATTGCATGGTATTTGATAAGCTATCTAATATATTATACAGGACATATCATAACCAGTCCGTCAACCAGCAAAGCTGCATATAATATTTGCGACATATTAACATCTAACAGCATTTTCAATATCCCTATCTGGTTTCTGCTTTGTCTTTTTTGGAGCAATATGATTTTTTATATAATTAAGTTGCTTTCTCACAATATATTTCATATAGGAATAGGAATATGTGTAGTTGCATTTCTCGGATGGCTTATGTCATTTCTAAATATCCCCAATGTTTTCTATTTCGGGAGTGCATGTTCCTGTATGCCGTATTTTTTCATGGGATACGCGCTTAAACGCAGCTCTTTGCTTTATCCCACCATTCAATGGAAGAAAGATTTTGCCATAATGCTTCTTGCTCTTGTAACTGCTTGCTTGTTAGCATTTATCCCCGATGAGCCGCCTCGTCATGTGTATTTTACCAATGAGATTAAAGCGGGCAACATTTTCTGCATTTATATCTGTGCGGCATCTTTTGTCATTGGTGTTCTGTTATTGTGTAAGTTCATGCATAGAATCCCTTTTATAAGTTGGTTGGGCCGATATTCTATTATTGTATTGGTTACGCATTTGCTTGTGGGTACTTTATCACTCGGTTTGCAAACTCGATTATTCGGAGATGCCTTAAATATGAATCAAAAGTATCTACTTAATTTCATAATTGTAGTTTTGTCAATGCTGATTATCATTCCATTTTGTAAGAAATATATGCCATATATCACGGCTCAAAAAGATATATTTGGTCCCGAAGGGCTAATAGTAAAACGATTTAACAAAAACAAATAAATTAAAATGGCTTTTACTGTCGCATATGCTACCGATAATAATTATGTTCAACACGTAGCCGTTTCACTTTTTAGCCTTTTTTCTAATTCTTGCAAAGATGAAAAAATTCTTGTATTTATCCTTGGAAACAAATTATCGCGGGATAATGCAGAAAAGTTACAACAAGTTGCGAAAGATTTTGGACATGATGTAAATATAGTAGATATAAGTGATATTGAGGAGCTGCTTCCTGTAGGCGTGGATGTAGCAAATCTGTCAATAAGCACTTATTGTCGTTTATTTCTCGCCGAATTGCTCCCGACATCTGTGAATGAGGTGCTATATCTTGATTGCGATACTCTCGTCGGTGATAACATAACAGAAATATCCGACTATGTTAAATCCGATGATTGGTATATAGCCGGAGTAGAGGACACAATGTACCCGCATATGAAAAGAGGAATTGGATTAGGTACAAAAGATTTATATATAAATGCTGGTGTCCTTTATATCAATCTCAAACGCTGGCGTAGCGATAATGTTATAAAGCTATTTATTGAATTTATTAAATCGTTCAATGGTTCAGTACCACATCTTGATCAAGGTGTGATAAATGGCGTTTTTCAAACAGGTAAGATAAAACTCCCGTTGCGATATAATGTTCAATCACCTATATATGCTATACACCGATATTCAGATTTGATTGATTATTTCAGCCTATCGTCTTTTTATTCCCCTAAAGAAGTCAAGGAAGCAAAACTGAAACCATGCATCATCCATTTCACTTCATTTTTTGTTGAACGGCCATGGTTTAGTTTTTGCTTGCATCCTTTTCGATCTCAGTACCGCAGATTCTTAAAAAATACTCCATTCGCAAATATCCCCTTGAAGACTAATGGGATTTCTATGACAAGTAAAATCAAAGATTTAGCATTCAAATACTTTCAACCATTTTATTTGATATTAAAACGCCGATGAACAGAATAATTATTCTCTCATACGATTATCCTCCTAATAATGGTGGTATTGCTCGGCTATGTAAGGAGATTACCAAAGGTTTTTTTGATCGTGATATCCCATTCCACGTGGTTACAAATGTAGCCGGTAGGTGTGATTATGAAAATCATGTCACTCGCATTCCAGGCGCGCGTGGAAGAACAGAGATGTCTATATTAAAATGGCTTAGAGAAAATACTGATAAATCAGATATAATTATTTGTGATACATGGCACCCGGCAGGTTCACTTGCCATGATGTCAGGTCGTAAATTTTTTATCCTGGCTCATGGCGCAGAGTTTCTCCCAGGTAAAGGGCTTTTTAGACATCGTATTTGGCCATGTTATCGCAGAATTGTTTTAAGAAAATCGGCCGGTATTATTGCAAACAGCCATTACACATGCAATCTTGTCAATAATATTGCTCCTGGATTAACAGTAAGAGCTATTCCGTTAGCAATTGATTCTCAGAGATTCCGCCCAACAATCAAAAAAGACACTGATGACATACTGCGTTTATGTTCCGTGTCTCGTCTTGAAAAGTTTAAGGGCCATGATTTCATACTCAAGACTATTGCTGCTCTTCCTCAGAATATACGTTGTAAAATAAGCTTTGAAATAGGTGGAATAGGCCCATACAAAGCTGAACTGGAACGACTCAGTAAGGATTTGGGACTTGAAAACATCGTGAAATTCATTGGCTTCATCCCTGAAGATGCTTTGAACGACTTCTATTCGCGAAATGATTTGTTCATACTTTGTACACGCGAAGAGCCTGACATGTGTAATGTTGAAGGTTTTGGACTGGTATTTGTAGAGGCTCAAGCTTGTGGAACAGCTTGTATAGGGACTAAAGCCGGAGGTATTCCTGATGCTGTTATAGATAAGAAAAGCGGGTGGCTTATCAATCAGGACAATGATTTACAACTTGCGACTCTGCTTACGGGTCTCGTTAACGACAAGTTGGCAGTGCATGCAATGGGCGCTTCAGCTCGTAATCTTATGATCAAAGAATATAGTCTTTCGGGATATATTGATCGACTTCTTGCAGCAATTTCATATGGAAGACGCTAAGACTTTTGTATATCTTTATCGCTGCATCATTACTTTGCTTGTTGTTGTTTTAGGTTTCACTTACAAGAAATACCTTAACCGGAAGATAAACATCTTTTATGGTTATATTCTATGCGTTGCCATTTCCCTGTATTGGGCTTTTCGTCCTATAGATACTCATTATGGTCTTGGCGATACAAAAGGCTATGCATGGATGTTCTCCATCGTGTCGGGAGGAGGTGATCTGGAGTTTAAAGATGTTGGATTTGATTTCCTTATCAAACATATTCCCGGTACTGAGGTATGGCTATTCTTTCTCGTTATGGCGGCTATATACAATGTAGGTTATTTAGAGGCTGCAAGGCGCTTGACTCCGGTTAGATTTGGGGTTATGTTTATGCTTGTTGTATGCTCGTTCTCATTTACAGGATATGGGCTGAACGGCATACGTAACGGGGCAGCTGCGGCCTTGATGATGGTGGGCCTGTCGTCACAAAGAATTAGATATACCGCCTTGTTTGCGCTTTTGGCTATATCACTTCATAAATCACTGCTGCTTCCCGTGTCGGCATATGTTGTATCATTATTTTATAACAAAACTAAACCTCTTCTTTTGTTTTGGGTTGTATGCTTAATTCTTTCGTTTTTTGCAGCAGGATTTCTTGCCGAGGTGATTCCGTGGGATGAAATAATGGGGGACGACAGGGCTGTCGGATATCTAAATGGTACGTTTGAAGAAAATGATGCCACTTTCTCTCACACAGGATATCGTTTTGACTTTGTTTTTTATAGTTTTGTTCCGATTTACATTGCTTACAAAGCGATAACCGATGGAATAGTCAAGAGCAAGTTATACATGCGTCTATTTACTGTATATATTATATGCAATGCTTTTTGGCTATTTACAATTTACATACCATATAATAACAGGTTTGCGTATCTGTCTTGGTTTCTTTATCCATATCTAATAGGAATCCCTTTTCTTACTGACGGTAAATGGTGCACCACCAGCAACATTCATTTATTGATTCTGTTAAACTTTTCATTCACTTTAATTATGTGGTTAATATGATTCGGGAAAGACATATGGTAAGCGTGCTGATGCCTGTTTATAACGGATTGCCAATGATCAAGGCTTCAGTTACATCACTTCTAAACCAAACATATACTGACTGGGAATGTATAATTGTTGATGACGGGAGTACCGATGGTACCTCGGAGTTCCTTGACACGCTCACCGATAGCCGTTTTAAAGTTGTTCATCTACATAATAATTCGGGAAGAGCAATTGCGCGTCAGACAGCATTAGATTCAGCGCATGGAGAGTTCCTTGCCATGCTTGACGCCGATGACCTTTATCATCCTGATAAATTAAAGCGTCAGGTTGACTTTCTTATAAGTCATCCGGAAATTAGCCTCGTGTCATCCGCGATGTGCTCCTTTGGCACTGCAAGCGATTTAAAATACAAACGTCAGATACAAACATATGGTTATCAAATAATAGAATATAAAAAAGTGCTCCCTTCACATGCCTGCTCAATGTTGAGAATGGAATATGCCCGTAAATGTTTCTATAAACCATATCTAAAACTTGCAGAGGATGTTGACTTTCTAGATCAATATTTGAAAGGTCGCAGTTATGCGGTAATATCGGATATTCTATACTATTATAGTGAAATAGATTCAGTTACAAAAGATAAACTTATTCATTATTATACAAATGGGATTCAGGCAGGTTTATCAAATATAATACAAGGCTTACGACTTTTTATATCCAATGGAGTTAAGTTTATTGTAGGGAAAATCTCCTATCCTTTTATTAATATGGAAACTATCCTAAAAAAACGCGGAACGGTATTGTCAAAGGAAGAATTGGAGTATTTCAATAATTCAATTCAGCCAATTATAGATAATGTCGTTGGCAAAAATCAGAAACATTCATGAAAATCCTTCATTTCATATATGGCTTAACGCTTGGTGGTGCAGAGTCATTTATACGCAGTTGTATGAAGGCCCTTAATGCAGATTGCATTGAATGGCACTTTGCCATTCAGAACCCATCAGTGACTAATCAGTTTTTCAAAGATAATGTTACGCCTGGTAATATTCATATTTTACCATCTTTTACGAAGAATCCTTTAGGCCAATTCCGAGCTTTGTCCAAGCTGATTAAAACAAATCAATTTGATATAGTACACATTCATGCTAATGCATTAATTAATCCCATCCCGATAATATGCTGTATGCATCTCAAACAGCGTTTTATTATTCATTCTCACAATACGGCTACAAATCGAGGCGCAGTATGTCATGCAGTTCATGGTGTCAATAAAGTTTGGCTGCAGCATTGTGCAAATGTTAAGCGGTTAGCCTGTTCAGAAATTGCCGGACGGTGGATGTTCGGCTACAAAAAATTTATAGTGGCCAATAATGCTATTGATGTCAGAAACTTCATCTTTAACGAAAATGGTAGGACGCAAGTGCGAAGTTTATACGGTATTACCGATGATGCTTATGTGATGGGGACTGTTGGGCGAATGGTTGAAGCAAAAAACTATCCTTTTATCATTGCGCTATTTAGGGAATATCTTAAGATTGACCAATCTGCCCGACTTCTTCTTGTAGGTGATGGCCCTCTGAGAGGTATGCTTGAAAAACAAACATCCGATATCTCTCAATTTGTTGTTTTTGTTGGTTCTCAACAAAATACAGTACCTTTCTATTCGGCGATGGATTGCTTTATTGCACCATCCTTTTTTGAGGGATTACCAATAGTTACAGTTGAAGCGCAGGCCTCGGGATTGAATATAATTGTATCAAATGCTATTCCTGATGAAGTCAATGTTTCAGGCTTAGTGAATAAGCTATCGCTGGCAGATCCGATGGAAAAATGGCTTAGCTTACTCAAGCAGCCCAAAGCAAGCAATTATGAACGAGTAATCAGAGGAACCAATTTGCTATCATGCCAGTTTGACCTTCCATATCTTGCCAAAACGCTTAGGAACGTGTATATAGAATGAAAGTATTGCATGTATTCACATTGCTGACCACGCCAAAGGCTTTTTTTGACAGCCAGTTTCAATATCTGGCAGAGCAAGGCTTGGAAATACATCTGGTTACTGATGATGAGGAGGATGTGGAATTCTCACGCAATAATCATATCATATATCATCGTATTCCGATAATTCGCGCTATTTCGCCAATTGGTGACTTAACCACAATAAAGAAGCTCATACAGCTCATCAGACGTGAGAAATATGACGCTGTGTTCGGGCACACGCCAAAGGGTGCTATGGTAGCAATGATAGCAGCGAAGTTGTCCGGAGTCCGAACACGTGTTTATTACCGGCACGGACTGATTTATACAACGGCACATGGCCTGAAACGAATGATACTAAAATCCGTTGAGCAACTCACGGCAGCATGTGCCACAGACATTGTCAATGTCAGTCCATCGCTCAGCAAACTTGCTGTAAAGGATTGTCTCAATTCCGACAAAAAACAGACGGTAATCGGCTTGGGAACGTGTGGGGGTATTGATACTATCGATATCTTTAATCCCACAAAGGTGTCGCAAGAAAAAGTATCGGCTCTGCGCCATGCGCTTGGTGTGCCTGATAATGCTTATGTCGTAGGATTCTGCGGTCGCCTCTGTCGCGATAAAGGCATTATTGAATTAATAGAGGGGTTCAGGATATTTCAACAAGCACATCCGGATATTGTCTCGTGCTTGCTACTTGTTGGGCCATATGACGCTCGCGACATCTTGCCGCCACAAGTCAAGGATGAAATTGAAGAGAACCATTCAATAGTAGCTCCGGGCAGTGTTTCACACCATTTTCTTCCCGACTATTACAGTCTCATGGATGTGTTTGTTTTTCCTTCCTATCGCGAGGGTTTCGGAATGACAGTCCTTGAGGCCTCGGCAATGCGGATTCCGGTATTGGTATCCCGTTCGCATGGCTGTGTTGATTCAATACGCGAAAATATCACCGGCTGCTACATTGATATTACTTCACAAAGCATTGCATCAGGTCTCTCTGATATGCTTGTCCCACAGTTGCGCCAGCGTCTCGGCAACGCTGGCCGAGACTTTGTGACCGAAAACTTTGAACGCACCCGGATGTGGCCAAGAATATTGGATTTGTATAAACAATTTTTCCTGAATGAAACCGTATAGAGATTTTTTTAAGCGAGCCATCGACATAGTGGCTTCGGGGTGTGCACTTCTTGTATTGGTTGCGCCTCTTGCTGCAGTAACTGTATGGCTGCATTTTGCCAACAAGGGTGCCGGAGCATTTTTCTTTCAAGAGCGGCCCGGTAAGGGCGGCAAAATCTTTCGGGTTGTCAAATTCAAGACCATGACTGATGAACGTGATGCCGATGGAAAGCTTTTGCCCGATGCTGAGAGATTGACTAAGGTCGGTCGGTTTGTGCGCTCTACTTCTATAGATGAATTGCCACAACTTTGGAATGTTCTCAAAGGTGATATGTCTCTTATCGGTCCAAGACCGTTATTGGTGCAATATCTTCCCTTATACAGTCCTGAACAGGCTCGTCGCCACGAAGTGCGTCCCGGCATAACCGGTTGGGCTCAGTGTCACGGTCGCAACGCTATCAGTTGGCAAAAGAAATTTGAACTTGATGTTTGGTATGTAGATCACATATCTTTCCTCACTGATTGCAAAGTCATTCTCACAACTATAAAGAAAGTCATCAAGCGAGCCGACATTTCAGAGGAAGGTCATGCAACAATGGAATTCTTCAATGGAAATAATTAATCTTTTCGGAGCAAGTGGCCATGCAAAGGTCATAATGGACATTATTGAGGCTCAGGGTAATGCTGTTGGAGGTCTTTATGATGATTCTCCACGCTTTAATATAATTCATGGGAAACCCGTTTATCGGGCCAAAGAGACGGTGGTCAGAGGACCACTCATCATCAGTATAGGTTCCAACAAAATAAGGAAACTAATTTCTGAACGCTATCAAGTTGATTATTCCACTGCTGTATCTCCCAATGCTATTGTTTCAGAATCTGCCGTAATCAACAAGGGTACAGTAGTGATGCAAGGTGCTATCATACAATCTGACGCTAATATCGGGCGACATTGCATAATAAATTCCGGGGCATCTGTTGACCATGAATGTCAACTTGAGGATTTTGTTCATGTATCGCCACATGCAACGCTTTGCGGTAACGTAAAAGTAGGTCAAGGGTCTTGGATAGGTGCTGGAGCAGTTGTTATCCCGGGTGTTGAAATAGGCCGTTGGTGTACCATTGGTGCCGGATCTGTGGTTTTGCATGATATTCCCGATGGAGCTGTCGCGTATGGCAATCCCTGTAGAATCAAGGTATAATATGGACTTTATTAAATCATATTGAAAACAATAAATCATATAAAAGATATGAGTGAAAGGATTTTGCTTTGTCTGGCGCATATGTCGGGCAAGGAGATGGATTTTATAAAGGAGGCTTTTGACCAGAATTGGGTTGTGCCTCTCGGCCCGAATGTGAATGGTTTTGAAAAGGATCTTGAGGAGTTTGTGAACGGGCGCGAAGGTGCTGCTCCTCTTGACAAAAAAGTGGTTGCGCTTTCGGCCGGTACTGCGGCGGTGCATCTGGCGCTGATCGCATGCGGGGTTAAGGCCGGTGACGAGGTGATTGTGCAGAGTTTCACGTTCTGCGCGTCAAGTCATCCGGTGACTTACTTGGGTGCGACTCCCGTATTTGTGGACTCGGAAAAAGATACATGGAATATGGATCCCGAGCTCCTTGAAGAGGCTATTAAGGATAGGATAGCCAAAACCGGCCGCAAACCTAAGGCTATTGTGCCGGTGGCGCTCTATGGTATGCCGTACAATATCACAAAAATCATGGAGATTGCCAATCGCTACGAAATTCCTGTTGTTGAGGATGCTGCAGAGGGTTTCGGCTCACGCTTCAACGGTCAGGTGCTCGGTACATTCGGTAAATATGGCGTGCTGTCGTTCAACGGCAACAAGATGATTACTACCTCGGGTGGTGGTGCTCTGATTTGCGCTGACGATGAGGCAAAAAAGCAAATTATGTGGTATGCAACGCAGGCCCGCGAATCTTATCCCTATTACCAGCATGAGGCTATCGGTTACAATTACCGTATGTCCAACATTTGTGCCGGCATAGGTAGGGGACAGATGACGGTTGTTGATGAGCATATTGCACATCATCGTCACGTTCAGGCTCTCTATAAGGAGCTTTTAAAAGATGTAAAAGGCATCACTCTCCATGAGGCTCCATCGCCGGAATACGACTCCAACTATTGGCTCTGCACAGCCACTCTTGATTCTGATCTCAAAATCAAGGGTCAGGATAAGGCTTACGCTGAAGTGATAACCGGTGCTGTGGGTGGTGCAGCCGGTGTGACACATGCCACAAAGTCGGCCCACACTGCGCTTGAGCCTAACGCCAATGTTGAGGCTATGCGTATGTTCCTTGGCGCAGCTGGCATTGAATCCCGTCCATTGTGGAAGCCAATGCATTGTCAGCCTGTTTACAAAGATGCTCCGGCATACACTAACGGTGTCAGCGAATCTTTGTTCAGAGTGGGAATATGCCTTCCGGCCGGACCTTGGGTAACGGATGACCATGTGCGTTATATCGTTGACAAAATCAAGGCTGCAATAGAATTATAATCCTACTGTAGCTCTGTTTTCGCTCCTGTGATGTAATATAGGGCGAGTAATGAAAAATAGGTTTCGCCGGATTCCGATGACGGGTCCGGCGAAATCTATTTTTAGGACTATGCCTATACTGCTATTCAAATATTTACTAATTTTGCATTGTGAAAAGGACAAATAATATATGAGTGTTATTATACTGGGCATAGAGTCGTCGTGCGACGATACCTCAGCGGCAGTGATACGCGATGGGCTGCTGCTGAGTAATGTCATAGCATCGCAAAGCGTGCATGAGGAGTATGGCGGCGTGGTGCCTGAACTTGCTTCCCGTGCCCATCAGCAGAATATAGTGCCTGTGGTGGATGCAGCCCTGAAACGCGCCGGGGTGAGCAAAAGCGACCTTTCGGCTATTGCGTTCACTCGCGGGCCGGGTTTGTTGGGCTCGCTTCTTGTCGGGACTTCGTTTGCCAAAGGTTTGTCACTTGGGTTGCGTGTGCCTATGGTGGATGTAAATCATCTGCACGGGCATGTGTTGTCACATTTCATTCGCCGAAAAGAGGATGACCGTGTGCCTGAATATCCATTCCTTACACTGTTGATTTCGGGGGGCAACTCGCAGCTTATACTCGTGCGCAACTACAATGATATGGAGATTCTCGGTCAGACGATTGATGACGCTGCAGGAGAAGCTTTTGACAAATGCGCCAAAGTTATGGGGCTTCCATATCCGGGTGGTCCGCATATTGACCGGCTTGCTGCCGTGGGCAATAAGGATGCTTTCAAATTTGCCAAACCGCGTATTCCGGGTCTGGATTACAGTTTTTCCGGTCTTAAAACATCATTTCTTTACACCCTTCGCGATAATATCAAGCTCAATCCGGATTTCATAGAGCAGAACAAGGCTGATCTGGCTGCTTCGTTACAACATACCATCATTGAAATACTCCTTGCCAAACTGCGCAAGGCTGTTGAGCAGACCGGTGTGAAAACAGTGGCAATAGGAGGCGGAGTGAGTGCAAATTCGGGGGTGCGTCAGGCCGTGGCCGATTTCTGCGCATCACACGGACTTGAAGCTTTTATCCCTGAGAGGGCGTTTACCACCGACAATGCCGCAATGGTGGCTATAGCCGGATATTATAAATATCTTGATAAAAAATTCTGCGCCTATAATGAGGTGCCTTATGCTCGAGTAACGGTATGAATATAGCTGTGATAGTGATTGGCGATGAGCTGCTGATAGGACAGGTCACCGATACCAACAGCGGGTTTATAGCCCGTCATGTTGCGCCTTATGGCTGGCAGGTAGTTAATGTGGAAGTGGTGGCCGATGATGCGGATGCCATTCGCAATGCCATAGACAGAGCTTTTGCTTTGGCTCCGGTGGTGCTCACCACCGGCGGTCTCGGCCCAACCAAGGATGATATTACCAAAGGAGTAATGTGCCGGTATTTCGGGGGTGAGCTTGTAGAGAATGCCGAGGTGCTTGAGAACGTGAAAGAAATATTCAAAAAACGCGGCCTTAAGATCAATGACCTTACACGCTCGCAGGCTATGGTGCCGAGCAGCTGTACAGTGATTCAGAACCGTGTGGGAACAGCCCCTGTGATGTGGTTCAATCACACGCACCCCAATGGAGCCGGTCAGGTTTTGGTTTCCATGCCGGGAGTGCCGTTTGAAACAGCCGAGATGTTTACATCAGCCGTTTTCCCAAGGCTGCGTGCCTTCTTCCCGTCGGATAAGGATGTGGAGCATCGCACCATGGTTGTGACCGGTATCAGCGAGAGCGATCTTGCCACTCGTCTCGCATCGTTTGAATCACAGTTGCCGGATGGGTTTCATCTGGCCTACCTGCCCAAACCGGGCATTATAAGATTGCGCTTGGATGCCACCGGCACCGACCGTTCTCTGATTGAGCGTCAGCTGCATGAGCAGTGGACCCTTCTTGCCAAAGAAGTAGGGGATAACCTGTTATGGGACGGGGATGCAGAGCCTGCCGAAATACTTTTACGCGAACTTGACAAGCGGGCTTTCACTGTGGCAACTGCCGAAAGCTGTACAGGAGGCAATATTGCTCATCTCATTACATTGATACCGGGAAGTTCCAGTGCTATGCTCGGAGGGGTGGTGTCATATGCCAACACTGTGAAGACGCATGTGCTGGGTGTTGATGCCGACACCATCAGTTCGCTTGGTGCCGTAAGCATTCCTGTAGCCGAGCAGATGGCTCAAGGGGTACGTCGCATAACTCATGCCGACATATCCATGGCTACAAGCGGTATCGCAGGACCCGGAGGGGCTGTACCCGGCAAGCCGGTAGGTACTGTGTGCATAGCCGTTGACACTCCGTGGGGAACAGTAAGCGGGGAATACCATTTCCCGGGCAATCGCACACGTGTTATAGACCGTGCCACACAGACTGCCCTTATCCTTGCTATACGGCAGATACAGAAGCACTGATTATCCTATAGCCTTAAGTTCGATGTCAAAAATGAGCGTGGATCCGCCGGGAATTCCCGGTTGAGACCGTTTGCCATATCCCATTTCGGCTGGAATGTAAATTTCCCATCGGTCGCCCACATGCATTTGCGGCATGGCAATGATGAGCCCCTGTATCAATTCACGAAGACGAATTGCCAATGGCGCGCCGCCACGTGATGAATCAAAAGTCTTGCCGTTGATGAGTTTGCCGGTATAATGCATCACCACTACGCTATTGCGGTTGGGTGTCGGTGCGGAAGCGTTCCCGCTGTGAAGCACTTTGCGATAAATGTTTTTGTCTATGAGATCTACTCCCGGCTCGTTGGCTTTGTCTGCGAGCCACTGGCGGTTGCGCAATATTTGGTCTTGTTTAGGCATGTTTCTTGATAGTCAGGTATATACAATGATAGGTGAGAGTTGTGATATTTGATGTGAGAATGGCGCGACATGCCCGATATGATGCAGTATGATTCACTCCGCATCCGTTTACTCCCGTGAGACTTATATGCTGAAGCAGTTCTCGCGAAGAGGGGAATGAAAGCGTTTCTTTCTCCTCTGCAACAGTGATTTCGCAGTTGTCAATCTTCATTCCACGCCATTCATTTGCAGATAGGTACCGCAGGGAAGCAGGCAGCAGATGATTTATCTCTTTGAATGTATCGGGGCCGAATGTTGAAAACACGACAACACCGTTGTCGGCAAGAGCAGCAGCGCAGCGTGCCACAAAAAGTTTGGGATTGTTCATCCATTGGATGGTGGCCGATGATGCTATAATATCCACATTGTTCAGTTTTGTGACAGCAGATTCTGCATCACATCTGATATGTGTGCCGGGTAAATGAGTGGGTATATTGCATAGGTCCCACAGTTGCAGGTTGTGCGGATGCATCCATTCGGCATACATGCGTGTGAGCATTCCGGTACCGACACCTATTTCCACCATAGAGTCCGGACGGTCGCAGCCGGTGAGTCTGAGGATGTCGTTTACTTTCTCACACATCTGCCGTTGCACAGTGGCATGGTCAATATATGTTTCGGCATGGATTGAAAATTTCCTCTCCACATCATTTTTGTCTATCAATACTTCATTCATCAATGACTGAAAGTCAGGCAAATGCCCGCAATCAAGCATTCTGATGTCATGAATCCCTTTCCACGCATTGATTTGGTTCTGCGTAGGTATGATGGCGTCATGTCCGGCGATAAAAACTATATCCCACTCTACCGGACTTGTGCGCTGAATGTTGCCGAACAGCGCCAGCTCTTCAGACAGAGAGCTTAGTGAGCGTCGCGGCATCATTCCTTTCCATAGGCCGAACTCGTTTGCGTTCATGCACATGCGGCGATAGAATTTATACACGCTTCGTTCATTCAGCCCCGAAAGAGTGCCATTGTATATGGCTTCCGGTATGCCAGTGGTATCATTTACGGGTGTAGGGGTGCCGTTCACGGCCACTTTCAGAGTCACCGGGAGCTGTGGCCTCGTGAGCAATGTGCGCTCGGCCATGCACACTCCATACGACCAGGCAATAATGCATATCTCTTTGTAATCGTCAATCCATTCGGGGAGGTCATGTGGAGCATGGTACTCGAATGCCACTGCAATATCATAGCCACCTCGGCGCAACGGCATAAACATACGCTCGTCCATGCCCCAGCCGGCAAATATCAGCGCCAGCCGAGGCTCGTGGCTTATATGGACAGGTTTTATGGTCATAGCACTTTCACCAGCGAGTTTACCAGCAGGTCTATGTCTGTATGGCTCATAGCCGCGCTCAAACTTATCCTTAACCGTTCGGTGCCGGGAGGTACGGTGGGAGTGCGTATGGGCAGCACCTTAACCTCGTGTTCAAGCAGTTTGCGCGATATTTCAACAGTGCGTTTAGCATCGCCAATCACTATAGGTGTGATATAACGCGCATCATCCGATGTTTTGATACCATTGGCTTTTAAGGCATCGCGCAGATATGCGGCAAGTATGCCAAGATGGGTACGCGCATCTTCGTGATTCTCGACCCATTTCAGCGTGTGGAGAGTGTAGGCGCAGCTCATTGGCGGTAATGCTGTGGAAAATATGAAGCTGCGTGCCCGGTTGATTGCCAAAGTGCGTAATTCGCTGTTCATGGCTGCAAAAGCACCTGCGGACCCAAGGGCCTTGCCAAAAGTGCCTATAACCACATCCACCATTTCGGGGTGGGGCAGGAGCGTGGTCACACCCATTCCGTTGCGACCGAGCACTCCGAATGAATGTGCCTCATCGACATACAGCATCATATTGCCGTATTTCCCTTTGAGCTCCGCTATCTGTTCAAGTGGCGCACTGTCACCGTCCATGCTATATACCGATTCTACAATCACAATCACACGTTCGTATTTGCCTGACTCTTTTTCAAGAATCCTGTCAAGATGGGCAATATCGTTGTGCCTGAAACGTGTAAACGGGGCTTTGCTCAGCATTATGCCGTCAATTATGCTGGCGTGTACAAGCTTGTCAGCCACAATGATGGTAGAAGCATTGGCGAGAGCTGACACCATGCCGGTGTTGGCGTGGTATCCGCTGTTGAACAGAAGTACCTCTCTGCCTAATGCTGCGGCTATATGGTTCTCAAGGTTGGTGTAATGTTTTTGGTTCGAGGCGAGCAGGCGTGAAGCCGATGAGGTCAGTGCAATGCGGGTGTTGGCGGGATTGCTGAAAAAATCCTGTTGCACAATGCCCGATTCGGCTATTCCCAGATAATCGTTGAGAGAAAAATCCACCACCGCATTATTTGAATCTTGCGGTATGCTACGTAGATTGCCTTGCTCTCGCAAGTCGGTTATGATTTTGTCGTATCTCATTTTATGATTTCAAGCATCTGGGTCACGAGATGGTCAAGTTCATCATCGGTTATCACATATGGCGGCATCACATACACGTTTTTGCCAAACGGACGCACCCATATGCCTCGCTTTACGCACTCTTTCTGAAACTCGCCCACATTCACATTATCTTTCATTTCCACCACACCTATGCTTCCCAGCACTCTTACTTCACGCACTTTGGGGTTGTTTGCTGCGGGAGCGAGAAGTTGACGCAGCTTGGTTCCTATATGAGCAACTACATTTGCCATGTCATGTTTCTTAAGCTCCGTGAGCGATGCTATTGCCACTGCACATGCCAATGGATTGGCCATGAACGTAGGCCCGTGCATCATTACTCCGGCCTCGCCTCGTGATATGGTGTCGGCCACATCTTTGGTGGTGAGCACTGCGCTCATGGTCATGTATCCGGCCGTTAGCCCTTTGCCAATGCACATGATGTCGGGCTGCACTCCGGCATGTTCCCATGCAAAAATTTTGCCCGTACGCCAAAATCCGGTGGCTATTTCATCAAATATCAGGTATATCCCGTATTTGTCGCATAGCTTGCGGGCTTCTACAAGATACTGAGGATGATAGAAATACATGCCTCCAGCACCCTGCACCACCGGCTCAAGTATGAGTGCGGCTATTTCATCGTGATGCTCCCTGAGTGTGGTTTCAAGTTGCTGCATGGCCTCCGGGTGCCACTCTTCGCCAAATTTTATTCGCGGCTGCTCTACAAAATATCGTATGGGTAATGCAGGGCCAAAAGCACCGTGCATGCCGGTGACGGGGTCGCATACACTCATGGCATTCCATGTGTCGCCGTGATACCCCGAGCGAATGGTTACAAAATTGGTTTTGTTGTGGGAGCCTGAACGTGACACAGCTGCCTGCACAGCCATTTTCATGGCAACTTCCACAGCCACCGATCCCGAATCGGCGTAAAAAATGTTGTGCATGTTTGGCGGTGCGATTTCAAGTAGCATTTTTCCCAGCTCCACAGCCGGAGCATGGGTCAGGCCGCCAAACATCACATGGCTCATCTTTTTGATTTGCTCTGTAATGGCATTGTTTATGGCCGGATTGTTATAGCCATGTATCACGCACCACCATGAGGACATGCCGTCAATAAGCTCGGTGCCGTTGGTAAGTTTGATTTTGACACCCTTGCAACTGTCCACCATATATGTGGGTAGGGGGGAGATTGTGGAAGTATATGGATGCCAAAGATGCTCGCGATCCCAATCGTTATGCACCGGCATTGCTTCTTTGCAAACTGTTTTTTCCATAAGTCTAATGAAAAATCAGTGCAAAGGTAGCAAAATTTCCCCACTTATTCCACGGTGATGTGCATGGGTTTGGAGCTTTGCCAATTGGTACTGAAACTTAAGCTTTTGGTGCCGGCATTGTAATCCCATTTTCGCGCAGACAGTTTCTTGCCGTTTATGACCACACTGCCGGGCTTGTTGTTTACCCTATATACGGTGAATGTCAGATTTCTGGAATCGGGCATACCGGGATAATTGCCTTGCATCGTAGCTGTGATTTCTGTTTTGCCATTGTTGTCAATGCCGTTAAGCGTCATGATGGCGTATTGGTTTTGCTCCAGAGCTTTGGGGTTGGCATGGTCGTCTTCATATATCATGCCTGAGGTTTCGTAGCCGGTTTTCGGGTAATAATATATGTGATACCGTGATGCTGTGAAGTCACCGGTGTTCTCCATCTTGTTGTCGGCTTGCACAATGAACGCTCCAAGACGCACAAATCTGGGCAGCACATCAAGCGGTGCCTGATATGTGACACTATCGCCGGTGGTGTATATTTTGCCGCTCGGATTGAGGTAATCCACCCATGAGCCTTCAGGCATTACCACGACTCGTTTGTCGGCACCTTGTTCCAGCACCGGAGCCACAAGCAGGTCGTGCCCCCACAGATATTCATCTGCATTGTCCTGCGTCACGTTTCCGCCATGAAAATTCAGCGGACGCACCAACGGCCAGCCTTTGGCAGCATTCTCATATGCCAAAGTGTAATTATAGGGAAGCCATTTGTATCTTTCATCAATAAGGGATTTCAGAATTTTCTCCTGCTGCGGATAATGATACGGTTCGGCATCTACTGTGGAATGGGTGCGAAGCACAGGTGAGAATGTGCCCAACTGCAGCCATCGCACATACAGCTCGGGATCCACAGGATTGGCGGAATCCACCGCAAATCCTCCCACATCATGGCTCATGTAGCCCAATCCGCTCATTCCCGAGTTGAGCATTATATTGACCTGCGGTTTTAGTCCGCCCCATGAGCGGCTCACATCCGTGCTCCATGGAAATACATTGTAGCGTTGCAGTCCGGCTGTGCCTCCGCGCATCATTGTCATCAGGCGCGTGTCGGGATATTTGTCTTGAAATAGATTGAAGATGATTTCGCTCCAGTCGTTGCCATACTGGTTATGGTATTCTCTGGCGGTTTTGCCGTTGGCATGTATCGCACCTTCGGGGTGCACCTCCGGTTCGCCAAGGTCGCCCCACCATCCGGTCACGCCTTCATCTGTAAGCGCGCTATACCTGTCTCGCAGCCATGCCTTGGTGTCGGGATTGGCCACATCCAGCATGCCTCCTTGTCCAACCCAGATGGTTACAGGATGTATGCCTCCAAGACTGTCTTTGGCCAGCATGCCATGATTGCTGAGATAATTGAAGTTGTCGGCACCACGGCCATTGCTGAGTATGTAGGGCTGTGAAATTATCACAGTGTTGACACCACATTTTTTGAAATCACGGAGCATCCCCTTGTGGTCGGGCCACTGATCGGCATCCCAGGCCAAACGGCCCATATCTTCCTCCTTGCCATACCAATAAAGGTCAAGCACAACTCCGTCAAGCGGATAACCTCCGCGTTTGAGCGAGTCTATTACCGAGCGTGTTTCAGCTTCGGTCTTATAGCCGTATTTTGAGGTTATATATCCCAATGCCCATACCGGTGGAAGCTGCTGGCGTCCCACAAGAGCGGTCCATTGCTCCACAACATTGGCAATAGAGCCATTGCCGTTGATGTAATAGTAGTCTATATCCTCTTTACCTTCGGTTGAGTAGGTTAGGGTACCATTTTCAACTGCAAGCCATGCAGCAGCGTAATCATCAAAAAATATGCCGTAACCCTGATCTGAGATCACAAAAGGCATGCAAATGTTCATTTGCTTTATGCGATTCTCGCCGGCGGTGTAGCCATAGTTCTGTTTGTTGTACATTATCAGTGTATCGCCCTGCAAATTGAGTTTGTAACCGCGTTCTCCGGCACCATAGAATGCTCCATTGCTCATTGTGGCCACGCTTACCCATTTTCTGTTGAGCGAATCCCTGCGCATGCCGTTGTCCCCGATTACTCTCGGCACACCTCCGTCTATCACGATGCTACCGTTTACTGTGTCAAGCATAGCGGTAATGCCGCCGCTTGTTGCAAGTACTCTGGTGCGTCCTGCAGTGGTGGTTTGTGCCGTAATGAGGGGAGTATGAATGTTTACTGCAGCCGACTCATTAGATTTTGATTCTCGGGCATGATTGCTCACCTTAATAATATAAGGATTGACAGCAGTAACGCTTACTTGTCGTCCCGTTGAAGTCACGGTGTTGATTTCATTATTGGTGCCGGCGTTGGCAGCCATGGCACACAGCAGTGCCACGGCACCGCAAATATAAATTTTGGTCATGGATATAGGTTTTGCAAAACTTCAACGCAAAAATATATCTTTTCGTTCATATTTATATCAGTTATGTTGGTTAAAGATGAAAAATAATCAATATTTTTTGAGCGTGCAAATGAGTGGAAACCATATATGTTATCATATCAACGGCAGTTTTGCGCCAAAAATATTGCAAATTTTTTGGCGCGATATTTTGTCAGTTCCGAAAATATGCCTACCTTTGCATCGCAAACGAAAAACAGCGGTTGCCCAACGCGAAAATAGCTCAGTTGGTAGAGCACGACCTTGCCAAGGTCGGGGTCGCGGGTTCGAGTCCCGTTTTTCGCTCCAAGAGAGAACAATGAAATACTGGCAGTGGATTACTGAAATCCTCATTCGCGAAAATAGCTCAGTTGGTAGAGCACGACCTTGCCAAGGTCGGGGTCGCGGGTTCGAGTCCCGTTTTTCGCTCCAAGCTTTGCTTGATTTTAGTGATTTCACTGCATAATGTCCGGATGGCGGAATTGGTAGACGCGCTACTTTGAGGGGGTAGTGATCATTGGATCGTGTGAGTTCGAGTCTCATTTCGGACACTCTCTTAAGAGCAGATGATTTCTAATCGTCTGCTCTTTTTTCATATTATTTCGTTTCATGGTACCCAACGATTTGTTTCAAAATTCGCAATCATTGGTTGCTTTTTCCATGAATGTTGGTTTGTTTCCTTTTGGAACATTTTCTAAGTGATTATGATAACTGCTAGGTTGGTGTGATTGCTTAAATTTGTATGTGCCTTTAACAGGCTGATATAGCATTTTGGTAATCATGAACAAACCTTATATATTTGAGCCGCGTCACATTATTTTAATTCTGATAATGCTTTTGTATATGCGTGCTTCAGCGCAGGTGTCTCCTGATTCTAAGCTTGGCGCACGTTCCCAAAGTAGCAACTATGAGGCGCCGTATTCGTTATGGCGCAGTAATCCTGACTGGCACCGGCTGTGGCTCAATACCGGAGTGCTTGGAGGTGCATTTGTTGGAACTCTCGTGGTGCTTGAGTGTTTGCCCGAAGATGCTACCTCGTGGAACAGGGCCGAGCTTCAGGATGTGCCGCTGTTCAAGCGCTGGCGCAATCATGTGATAAAGAAAGGGCCGGAATGGGATCATGACAAATTCTATTTCAATTATCTTTTGCATCCCTATGCCGGTGCGGTATACTATATGGCTGCCCGGAGCTGTGGTTTCAATGCATGGCAGTCGTTGGTCTATTGCACGTGCGTATCCACTATCGGGTGGGAATTTGGTATAGAAGCATTCATGGAGCGTCCGTCTATTCAGGATTTGTTTATCACTCCTCTTGCCGGCGCACTGATAGGTGAAGGTTTTTATCTCGCCAAACGCAAGATAGTGGATAATGACTATACTCTTGCAGGAAGCAGGTTTCTGGGCAATACTGTTGCTTTTCTTATTGATCCTGTCAACGAAGTTATAGGGCTTTTTGCCGGAAACGACTGCAGGAAGATGGCAAAGCAAAGGAAGCAAGAGCATCTGTCATCGTCCATTCTGTTCCGGGATGGCGGTACGCTAAAAGTAGGGTTATCAATGGCATGTGTGTTTTGATATGAAAAAATTATTTTTGTTTTTACTTCCGTTGATGTTGTATGGGTGTGATATGATCGAGTCCAACCCGTACGATGTGCATATAACCGGTGAGAAGCAGCTTACATACAAAAATATTGAGCTTATAGAAAGAGCTACTGCCGGTAAGTCAATAATACGTTTCGCTGTGATCTCCGACAGCCAGAGGTTTTATGACGAAACCCGGGATGCCGTAAATGCTATTAATGCTCGTGGTGACATAGATTTCGTGTTGCATGGAGGCGACCTCACTGAATACGGTGCCACCAAGGAATTCCTTTGGCAGCGTGACATACTTGACAAGCTTTCGATGCCTTATGTGTGTGTTATAGGCAACCATGATTGCATAGCCACCGGTATAGAGGCATATAAATCACTGTTCGGACCGCTTAATTTTTCATTTACAGCCGGCGATGTGCGATTTGTGTGTCTTAACACCAATTCGCTGGAGTTTGATTATTCGGAGGCGGTGCCGGATCTGGGATATATTAAAAATGAGATTGCCACTATGGATGCCGGCGTGCGTAAATCGGTTGTGCTGATGCATGCGTGCCCTTATAGCGAACAGTTCAGTAATAATTTGGCTCAGGAGTTTCATCAATTACTTACCCGATTGCGGGGATTACAGTTTTGTGTTTACGGTCATGGCCACAATGTGACAGTAGATGAATTTTTTAATGACGGAGTAATCTATTATCAGTGCGCGGCTACCAAAAAGCGTTCTTATCTTGTATTTACCATTCACGATAACGGTTATGACTATGAAGTGGTTGAGTTTTAGGGATAGAATGAGATTAGTGTCGATTTTGTTTGTGCTCATGGCCGATATGTCCGCTAATGCGCTCAACTTGCGTCCAAGCACTCTTAATTTGCAATGCGGTGGCGGCATGGGTTTACCGGCTATTGGTGTAGGGTGGCAATATGGCAGAAGCAATAATTTTGAGACAGAAGTAATGGTGGGGCTTATTCCTAAATATGATTCATCAAATGCCAAAGTTACGTTTGCCCTGAAAGAAAATTTTGTGCCGTGGCACATAGCACTTGGGTCCGATTTCATTCTTGAGCCGCTGACCACAAGTTTTTATGTCACAACCATCATCAGCAACAAATTTTGGGTGAAATTGCCGTCACGCTATCAGTCGGGATATTATGGCTTGCCTACCAAAATCAGAATGAACATCTGTTTGGGGCAGAGGATAGCCTATAATTTCAAGCGTCAGGACATATTTGTCAAAGCGGTATCTGCATTCTATGAACTCGGCACTTGCGACATTTATCTTCTCAGCGCGTTCGGCAACAAATACCTTAAACCCACTGATTGGCTGCAATTATGCCTTGGTGTGCGATTGAGAATCTGATAAAACAACCCTATGAAAGCAATAAAGTAAGCGCCCTGCGGTAAGGACAACTGCAGGACGCTTATAATTCTTATAGAAACGGTGTCAGAAAGGCGTGGTGTCGGGATAGATTTCGGCTCCGCTGTCGGGTGCTGTTTTCTTCAGGGTCCCGTCAGGTAGGAAATACAGCTGCATATCAGCACTCGGCGACTGGTCCACTTCAATAATGTAGTAGTCGAGAGTGTTGGTGGTGTAATGTTTTATGTCATCGATTTTTGCGGTGGCATAGGCGGTATTGTTAAATGCTGCGTTGACAGCCGTGGGAATCAGAAACAGGTCTTTGCCCAAATCCTCTTCGGTCATCATCCATACGGCTGAGGAGTTGAACCAAACTTCAGTTTCCACATTCGCAATTCTGTCGAATTCGGCCACAGTATAATTCTGCTTTTGTTCCCATTTCACTTTTGACATATCAGCGTTGGGATATTTTTGTCTGAAAGCGTCAATGAATTTCTGCTCTACCTGAGCAGGTTTGATGGGGTAATCCTCGTCATCGTCGTCATCGCCGCAAGCCTGCAATGATACAAGGGCCACAAGAGCCATCCCTAAGAGTAATAATTTTTTGCGCATTGTTGAATAATGTTTTTGTTTTCTATCTCAACAATTGCGCCATGCTATTGGTTCAGTGATTCATACACGGCACTTATTATGGCTCCCCGTGGATTGAGCCGGGCAAATGCGGCATTGTCACGCGATGGATTGACGCGGTTTGTGAGCACAACAATCACGAGTTGTTGTTGTGGGTCAATCCAGAAACAAGTGCCGGTGTATCCGGTGTGTCCGTAAGCATTGCCGGTATAGTTGGATGGAGCAAGTGACTTGTTGCGTCGGAGAAGGTCAAATCCCAATGCTCTTTGGGCAGCGGTTATAGTGCCGGTGAATTCCTTTACTGTGGCATCGCTTATGATTCTTTCACCGCCGTAGGTGCCGTTGTTCAATAGCATTTGGCCGAATTTTGCCATATCGCCGGCAGTGCCATACAACCCCGCATTTCCCTGCACGCCGCCTGAAAATGCGGCAATTTCATCGTGAACATATCCGTGCAAATGCTGGTGGCGAAATATTTTGTCATTTTCAGTATATGCAATCATCTCCGGTTCAAAGAGCGTCAAGGGCAGAAATCCGGTATGCCATGCACCTAATGGAGCGAAAACTCTGGTGTCAATCCATTGGTCCATATCCACGCCTGTCACATTTTCCTGGGCGGTTTTAAGCAGACAAAAGTTGAGGCAACTGTAAACATAATTTTTTTTGCCCAAAGGAGCGTCATATATTTTCTGCATCAGAGTGTCCACACCCATATCAGAAATCCATATATCTTCTGCAACAGGCAGATAAAATTCATCATCGCTCTTTTTGCTGAGTATGTCGGTGCGCAAAGTGGCATCGGTCACCTTGGAGTTGAGTGGAGGGGAGTAACTGGCGGTGTCGGTCATGATTTTGCGCACATTTACCACAGGCGGCATACCTGACTGGTGCGTGAGCAGTTCAGTAACTGTTATATCCTGCTTGTCGGTGTTCTCCAATTCTGGCACGTAGCGGGCTATAGGGGCGTTAAGGTTTATCAGCCCCTCATCCACCGCAAGCATTATGGCCGGGGTAGTGGCAACGGCTTTTGTCATTGATGCAAGGTCAAAAAGGGTTGTGCTTGTGACTTTGGGTGATGACTCATCAAAATCTATGCGGCCAAAAGATTTGTCCAGCACAATGTTGCCATCCTTGGCAACAACCACCTGACAACCCGACATGGCTCCGGCTTTTATGGCTTTGGAGCAAATGGAATCAACAATGAAATTCAATCTCGGTGCAAGCCCGTTTCCCGGTAATGCCTGATAGCCAAGCCGGTTCTTGTTAAGGTCAATGCCTTGGCCTACGGCAGCTATACCTTTTATATTCACAGGGCAACGGCCGTTGACATTTATCCCTCCAAACAGTGCCATCGCAGCTGCGCGTTGAAATTGCGGTGATTTGTCGTAGGCAAGCAGCAGTGTGGGTTCTGCGCCGAGTTCGTGATATTTGGCCATTTTGAATGGATTGTCAAAAAACACTGTCACAACCTTTTTGCCTTTGAGTTGCTTCAACAGATTGGTAGTTGCAGCCGGAGAACCAAATATTCCCATAATCACAATATCGGCATCTTCCATACGGCTCATGCCTGTTCGTGTAAGGCCATGATCACCGGTAGGCAAAGGAATAACGGGAGCATATTTTTCGCACATTCTCACAAACTCGCAGTTCAGTTCTGCGCCCACGCATGCCACGGCAATCTCTTTTCGTGAAAGACTGTCTATAGGAAGCACATGTTGCTTGTTGTTGAGCAGAGTCATAGAGGCGTTGGCGAGTTTTTCCACCAGTGCATAGGCTGTAGGGGAGTTTACGCGCTCCATAAGCCCTTTTATGTTAACAGGCGTATAGCTTTTTAATCCAAGCTTATACTTGTAAACCAAGAGCTTGCGGCATCTTTCATTGATTGTTTCTTTTGAAATCTTGCCTTTTTCCACTGCTTTCATCACAGCATCTATGTCGCTTGACGGGGCTCCGGAACCGAGGAGCACATCGGCTCCTGCCTGTAATGCGGCAACGCAATTGTTTTTGTGCCCGCTTACGGCTCCTTTCATGGCAAGTGCATCAGTAAACACCAATCCGTTGAATTTGAGTTCCTTTTGCAGCAAGTCAGTGGAAATTTTATGTGACAGTGATGCCGGAGTACCGCTTTTGTCAAGCGCAGGTACTTTCAGATGGCCTACCATTATGCCGCCAAGTCCGGCAGATATGTAACTTTTAAACGGCAGCAGATCCACATTGTCAAGCGTATGGCGTGAATGTGTGACTGTGGGCAATGCTTTGTGCGAGTCCACCGAGGTGTCACCGTGGCCGGGGAAGTGTTTTGCCACGCTCAACACGCCGCCCGCTTCAAGACCACGGGCAAAGGCAACGCCAAGTTCTGACACACGGTGTGGGTCTTCGCCTAACGAGCGAAATCCTATCACCGGGTTGTCGGGATTGGAATTCACATCCAGTACCGGAGCAAAATCTACCGTTGTGCCAAGTTCGCGGCATTCCCGTGCCACCTCCAAGCCGTAGTCATACATCAGTTGGCTGTTTTGGATGGCTCCGAGGGCTATATTGTACGGAAACCTTACTGCATCAGTCAGTCGCATAGCCGGGCCCCATTCACCGTCCAATGTTATCATCAGTGGTATTTCGGCAAGTGACTGGGCATAATTGTTGAGGTTTGCGTACTCCACAATATTTCCTTTACCGAGCAGAATGCCGCCTACATGTTCTTGCTGTACCATGCGGCGTATGGCTTCGCGTCCTGCATGGTTGTCGCGCACATCAAGACGCGGGCAAAACAGTTGCGCTACCTTCTCCTGCATGCTCATGTGGGCCATTAGCGAGTCGGCCCATTGCTCGGCGGCTGATTTTGACCATACTGATACGGCCACGCTCAAGGCTGTCAGTACAGCCAGTAATCTTGCTGTTTTCATAGTGCTTTCATTCTCACAGCGGCATCTCCCTTGATGGTTTTGCCCTTGTATTTTCCGCTCTGGATATAATCAATCAAATCATCGTAAAGTACCCTGTCACTCACTGCCACCTCTGTACCGTTGGTGAGCGAACTCATATAGTCACCTCCGTTGCGCAGGTAGTCTATAGTGGCAAGACGGTAGGTCTTGTCCTTGTCAAGCAGTTTGCCGTTGATGGTCACGGATGTGCATTTGCCGGTTGACGGATCATAGATTACATTCACATTGCGGCTCACGCCGTCTCCGCCACGTTTTGCCATGACATTCAGTGCATCCAGCAGGTCTGCTCCCGATATGTCTATTACATTGACTTTGTTGTCAAATGGTAACATCTGCATAATCAGACCCTTTGTGATGGTGCCTTTAGGCATGGCGCATCTTATTCCGCCTTTGTTGACTATGGCAAGATCCACATTTGGGGCAATCGCTCTCCCTTCGTCCAGCACAAAATCGCTTACGAAGTTCAATAATTCGGTGTTGGGGCGCATCTCTGCTGCTGCTTTGCCTATTTTAATCGAGCGAATGGAATCTACTCCGTGGCGGTACGGTTCCAGCATGGCAGCTGTTGCGGCATCGATGCGGTCGTCAAGGCGTTTGGTTACTGGAATAAGCCTGTATTTGGCTGCACGCGGGTTATCAAGGTCCATGTCTATTTCGCCAAGATACAATCCGCCTTTCCCTGTTTGTGTAACGAGGATTGAATCGCCGGATGCATTTGCCACGTGCCATGCCGGTGAGTCGGATTTGTCGGGATTGATGGCCGTGTGCGAATGTCCGCCGATGATTATATCTATGTTTTTGGAATTGGCTGCAATGTCGCGGTCGGTGTAGCCCGGCTCATGCTCGTCGCCATATCCTATGTGTGTCAGAGCCACCACAACATCACATTTCTCGTTATGTTTCAGGTGCCACGCCGTGGCGTTGGCGGCTTCTATTCCGTCCAGATATTTTACGCCTGTGGCATTCTTGTCGGCTATCATTCCTTTTGGGTCAATGTTGATGGCCATGAAGCCCACTTTCTTGTCACCAATTTTCTTTATGGTGTAAGACTTGAACAAAGAATCAAGTTCTGTGCCTGAAAAGTCATAATTTGTTGACAGTTTTGTCGCTTTTACCGGAGCATACATCTTTGCAAGCTCTTTCATGCCGTTGTCAAACTCATGATTGCCCAGAATTTGGATGTCGTAGCCGAGAGCGTTCATCATTTTCTGCTCCACTTCTCCGCCATAAAGAGAAAAATACAAGGTACCTTGTACGGCATCACCTGCATCCACGAGCATTACATTGGGCTGCGCGGCGCGAACACTGTCCACGAGCACTTTCCTGCGCAATATTCCTCCCAGATTCTTGTTGTTGGGGTCTATTTGGCTATGAGTGTCGTTGGTGTGGAGTATTACAAGCCTTTCTGCCGATGCATCGCGGGTGCCGATAACGGCGGCGCATAGCAGTGCGGTTACAAAACAGTAAAATGGTTTCATATCGTGGAGTGTGTAAAGGGTTTAATATTGATCCTTGGACTTGGCTGACTGGTGAAGAACAGGGAGCGACAGATTGTAGCGCAGTGCCAATATTCGCAAAATTATCACAACTATGGCGCAGGCAAGTTGCTGGGCCATGGCCGAGCCGCCGCACACCATTATAACCCAATAAACCATGGCTCCGGCCAAACAGGCGGTGGCATAGATGTCTTTACGAAACACCAGCGGCTCTTCGTTGATCAGTATGTCGCGTATCACGCCTCCGAATGCTCCGGTGGTTATACCCATTATAGTGGCGACCCACATGGGGTAGCCCACAGCTAATGTTTTTTGTATCCCTATCACGCAAAACAGCGCAAGTCCCACGGAGTCAAACAAAAACAAGATTTTGTCGCGGCTAACGAGCGCATTCTGAAAAGCTATTACTGCGGCCAACGACAGTCCCGTGACAGCAAGATACCACCATGTCTGCATCCAGAATACGGGAATGTCAAGCAGCAAATCGCGCAATGTGCCGCCTCCGATTGCTGTGACGAATCCTACTATATAGGCTCCGAACCAATCAAAGTTTTTGGTCGCCGCAAGCCGTATGCCGCTAATGGCAAACGCTATAGTGCCGAGCACTTCTATGATGAAAAGAAAGGTTTCCTCCATATTGACTGCGAAGTTACAAATTTATGTGATTTAATTACCTGTTCGTTGAATAATTTGTGCGGCAAAAGAAGAATTGGTTATTTTTGCAACACAAACAATTCCGTATCATGACAGCTACCCGCAGCCGAAAAACCGAAACTATCATTTATGTGGTGATATGGGCCATTGTCGTTGGCTTGTATCTGCTTGACAAGATGCGTGCGCGTGCGCAAATATCGTTACCCCTGCTTGATGCAACGGTGTTGTGGAACATGGTACACACATTATTCCCGTTTGTTGTTCTGTTTCTTGTCAACAACATGCTGCTTATTCCCCGGTTGTTGCTGAAAAACCGGTTGCCGGCCTATTTCGCTGCCGCTGCATTTGCTGTAATATTGGTATGGGTGGGGCAGTACGTTGATTTCGTGCATTTTATGCAGCGACCGCCACACGGCATAGGGCAGTTCCCGCATCCGCAGCTGCGCCCCCTCATCCCATTACCGCTTTTGATGGATTTTACATACGCCGTGCTGGTGGTAGGATGTAATATCGCTATCGTGTTGTTGTTTCAGCGGTTTGATGATAAGATAGAGCGCGAAAGTCTGATGAAGGCCAATGCTGAGAGTCAGTTGGCGTATCTAAAATCCCAGATCAATCCGCATTTCTATATGAATATGCTCAATAATATTCATGGAATGATTGAGATTGATGCCGAAAAAGCACAGGCAATGGTCATTGATATGTCGCATCTCATGCGCTACATGCTCTACGACAGTTCCAAGCCACTAATATCTCTCGCTGACGAAGTGTCTTTTATCCGCAACTATCTCAGACTTATGCGCCAGCGGTTTCCCGAGGACAAACTGTGCATAGCCGAGAGTTTTCCCTCACAGGCTGAAATGCATAATATCAATATTGCTCCGTTACTCTTTCTTGTGTTTATTGAGAATGCATTCAAGCATGGCGTGAGCTACCGTGCCCACTCATTTGTGAATGTGGAGGTGCGCATTGAAGATAGCAAAGTGGTGTTTGCGTGCATCAACAGCTGTCATCCTTCTGCGGCTGCTGCGTCGGCACCGGCAGGCATTGGGTTGAGGAACATCCGTCAGCGTTTGGACCTGCTGTATGGTAATTCCGCCGAACTTGACATCATACAGTCTCCGTCATGCTATACTGTTAATCTTACAATTCCGCGACAATGAAACTAACCACCATTGTTATTGATGACGAACCCATAGCGCTCGAAAAGCTGAAAAGCTATGTGGAGAAAGTGCCGTTCCTGACACTCGGAGCTGCGTGTCAAACCGGGTTTGAGGCTATGGCTTATCTGGCAGAAAATGATGCGGACCTGATTATAACCGATATAAATATGCCCGACCTGTCCGGGATGGATTTTGTAAAGTCCATGTCTAATCCTCCTTTGGTGATATTTACCACTGCCTATGCCCAGTATGCTGTGGACAGCTACAAAGTCAATGCCGTTGATTATCTTTTGAAACCTTACGGATTTGTGGATTTCCAGAAAGCAGTGCACAAGGCTCTGGATATTTACGCCTCAAAGTCAGCCTCTCCTGCCGGAGTGCAGCCCGAATCGCTGTTTGTGAAAACCGATTACAGATATGTGCGCGTGCCTCTTACTGACATCAGGTTCATCAAGGGGTATGGGGAATATCTGCAAATATACGTGACAGGGAATGCTTCCCCTCTGCTCACCCTAAGTTCGTTTGCGGCTATAAAGGCAAAACTCACTCCGGCTTTTCTTCAGGTTCATCGTTCATACATCGTTAATATGGAGCATGTGCAGCAAGTGGAGCGTGGGCGCGTGGTGATGGATAATGATGCCTCCATACCTGTTGGAGACAGCTTCAAAGCCACCTTGCAGGAGTTTTTGCGGGAGCATGGCATAGGCAAGAAATAGTCATTTGTTTAATAAAGGGGGCGGTTGGTTGAAAGTTTTTCATCCAACCGTTTTTATGTTAGTAATATTGCATCACTATGATGAAGCAATATCTACTTTTACCGTTGCTCGCACTTGGCACACTTTCGTGTTTGGCCAGGACTTGGAGCTATGCCGACTGTGTTGACTGGGCACGCCAGCATAACATTTCGCTCCAAAAATCAATTCTTGCCGAGCAGACAGCCTCGTATAATCTTGAAGAGGCGCAGGGACAGTGGCAACCCACTCTTGATTTTGCCACAACGCATGGATTCACCAATTATCCGTGGGGCGATGGCAACAAGAATTCCTACAGCAGCTCCTACGGGCTGAATGCCGCCTGGACTGTGTGGAATGGCGGTGAGCGTGAAAATACTGTCAAGCAAAACAAGCTCCGTACCGAAATCTCACGCTTGAATTCCGGTAATATCATGCGCACTATTGAAACCGATCTGCTGCAGGTGTATCTGAACATCCTTTATGCCAAGGAATCTATCGGCATTTATGAGGAGGCAGCCAAACTGAGCCATGCTCAGGCCGACAGGGCGCAGCAGCTTATGGAAGCAGGACGCATGTCGCGTGTGGACTACACCCAGCTTAAGTCACAGTATGATCAGGACTGCTATGAGCTTGTAAATGCCCGGGGCACATATAATGCCCGGCGCATGGAGCTTAAAAAGCTGTTGGAGATAGGTATAGACACAACCATTGAAGTGGATGATGTCCAGTGGACCGACGGGCAGGTTCTTGCCCAGCTTCCGCCCTTGAAGGAGAGTTATGACATGGCTCTTGCCACCGACCTTTATCTTCAGGGACTTGAAAAAGAACAATCGGTTGCCGACCTTGATGTGGCAATAGCTAAGGCCGGACGCAAGCCCAAGATATCTCTCAGTGCCGGCATTGGCACCGGATTCTACGCTCCCGGCGGTTCATGGGGCAAATCTATGAAGCAAGGGCTGAACGAGTCGGTAGGATTGACATTGTCGGTACCTATATCTGACGGCAAGAAAACCAAAACCGCCATTGCGCGTGCCAAAGTCAATAAACTTGACGCACAGCTTGATTACGAACAGCGTCAGACCGAGCTTGCCCAGACGGTAGAGAACTGGTATATTGATACCCGGTCTGCCCAGTCGCGTTATGAGGCCGCATTGTCTCAACTTGAATCGGCCAGATTGAGCGATGAGCTTACTAATGAGCAGTTTGCTCTCGGTTATGTCAATACTGTTGAGCTTATGACGGCGCACAACACATATATTGAGGCGCAACATTCAGTGCTCCAGGCCAAATATATGGCTATGCTCGGCCAAAAAATGATTGAGTTTTATCGCAATGCGCATATAGAATTACCGTAGAAACAGATTACGATATGAACAGATTTATTTTTGCTTTTGTTGCCGTGCTGTTGCTGGCATCGTGCGACAAGAAACAGAAAACCAGTATTGAAACAGCCGTCGTGGAGCGCGGCGAGCTTACGGAAACCGTGACTGCCACCGGCACTATTGAGTCCGTTACACAGGTGGATGTAGGTACGCAGGTCACCGGTATTATTGACAAGCTGTATGTGGATTACAACAGTGTCGTCACCAAAGGCCAGCTCATTGCTGAAATTGAAAAGACATTGCTTCAGAGCGATCTTAAGAGTGCCGAGGCTAATGTGGAATCGGCAAGAGTGACATATGAGTACAATCTCACCAACTATAAGCGCGACAAGGCTCTTCATGACAAGCAACTTATAAGTGATTATGAATATCAAACTTCCGTTAAGGATCTTGAGGTGTCGAAAACGGCCTACGACAAGGCCAAAGCCGATAAGGTGCGTGCCGCCAAGAATCTTAATTATGCCGAGATATACTCTCCTATTGACGGTATAGTGATTTCACGTGATGTGGAAGTGGGCCAGACTGTGGTGTCAAACATGAATGTGGCAAACCTTTACACTATTGCCGACCTTGACAATATGCAGGTTATAGGCAATGTGGATGAGGCTGATATAGGTCAGGTGAAGGTGGGACAGCCGGTAACATTTTCTGTAGATGCCTACAGTGATGAGGTTTTTGAAGGTACCGTTACCCAAGTGCGCCTTAACCCCACTACCGAAAGCAATGTGGTTACTTATGAAGTGGTGGTGAACGCTCCGAATCCAGATCACAAACTCATACCCGGACTTACTGCCAATCTTACTATTTATGTAATGCGCGAGCAGAATGTGTTGCTGTTGCCCAACAAGGCTTTTACTTTCAAGCCCGTAGAAAACGATGACAAAACTACGCCGCAACAATTGCAGCCAGTACCGCAACTCAAGGAGGGTCAGAAACTTGTGTGGGTGATTGACGGCAACACTCTCACACCTACTGCTGTGAATGTCGGTGCAACCAATGGCGTTAAGACGCAGATTCTTTCCGGGCTTAACGACGGTACTTTAGTGGCTGTGGATTATGGCACGGCTATGAACGATGAGGCCAAACAGAGCAGCGAGCGGAGTCCGTTTGCACCGCAGCCGCCGGGCCGTAACAAAAAGAAGTAATCAGCCATGAGTTACAAAGAGATAATCAAGGTGCAGAACCTGCGCCGCGAATTTATTGTTGGCAGCGAAAAGGTAAAAGCTCTGCGAGGAGTTTCATTCACAATCTATCAGGGTGAATTCGTGACTATCATGGGTACTTCCGGCTCCGGAAAATCCACGCTGCTCAATATTCTTGGATGCCTGGACACTCCCACTTCGGGAGAATACCTTCTTGATGGAGTGTCAGTACAGTCAATGAGCAAGAACCAGCGGGCTGTTACCCGTAATAGGAAAATTGGCTTTGTATTTCAGAACTACAATCTCCTGCCCAAGACCACAGCTATAGAAAATGTGGAATTGCCGTTGCTCTACAATTCATCTGTTAATGCCAAAGAGCGTCGGGAAAAAGCGATTGCGGCTCTGGATGCGGTAGGTCTCAGTAACCGGCTTTACCATAAGAGCAATCAGATGTCGGGCGGCCAGCAGCAGAGGGTGGCCATAGCGCGTGCATTGGTCAATGATCCTGTCATAATATTGGCAGACGAGGCCACCGGCAATCTTGATACCCGTACTTCTTTCTCCATTCTCATGCTTTTTCAGCAGCTTCATGCCAACGGCCGCACCATAATATTCGTGACTCACAATCCCGAATTGGCCATGTATTCCTCGCGCAACATAGTGCTGTGCGATGGCAAAGTGGTGAGCGACACTGTTAATCCCGAGCCATTGTCTGCAGCTGAGGCTTATAAGAATTTACCCACTGACAACGATTGATATTCATGAACATAGCAAATCTATTGAAAATAGCGTTCAAGGCTCTGAACAACAATAAGCTTCGTTGTTTCTTGACAATGCTTGGTATTATTATAGGTGTGGCATCGGTCATTACCATGCTTGCAATCGGTCAGGGCTCCAAAAACAGCATCAAGGCTCAGATTTCGGAGATGGGCTCCAACATGATAATGATTCATCCCGGAAACATGCAGAGGGGTGGCGTGCGTCAGAGTGCCGATGCCATGCAAACGCTTCAGGTGTCAGACTATGAGGCGCTGAAAGAACTGGCGGGGATAGCGGCAATTTCTCCTTCGGTCAATTCGGGCGGCCAGTTCATCAACGGCAATAACAACTATCCTTCAACAGTGTATGGTATCACACCCGAGTACCTTGACATACGCAAACTCAAGGTGAAGGACGGCTCCATGTTCTCTGACCATGACATAAAGTCGGCTGCCAAGGTGTGTGTGCTTGGCAAAACGGTTGTTGACAATCTTTTTCCAAATGGTGAGGACCCCGTGGGTAGGGTGGTGCGCTTCGGTAAGATTCCGCTTACCGTGATAGGTGTTCTGGAGTCAAAAGGCACCAATTCCATGGGGCAGGATCAGGACGATGTTGTCCTTGCTCCTTATACCACTGTCATGAAGCGTATATTGGCTATTGATTACATACAGGGGATTTTTGCCAGTGCCGTGGACGAGAACCATACCGAGCAGGTAATAGAATCCATAACCGATGAACTTCGCACGCGTCACAAAATAAAGCCTGAAGCCGAAAATGATTTTGAAATTCGGTCGCAGCAGGAATTGAGCGAAATGATGAATTCCACCAGCGACATGATGACCGTGCTTTTGGCCTGTATTGCCGGAATATCGCTACTCGTGGGCGGAATAGGCATTATGAATATAATGTATGTGTCGGTCACGGAGCGCACACGTGAAATAGGTTTGCGAATGTCAATCGGAGCCCGTGGCATTGACATTCTGTCTCAGTTTCTTATTGAGGCGGTAATAATCAGCGTGAGCGGAGGTATAATCGGTATTATAGTAGGTTGCGTGGCGTCATGGCTTGTCAATGCCATAGCCCATTGGCCGGTGTATGTGCAGGCGTATTCGGTTTTGTTGTCATTCGCCGTATGCACAATCACGGGGGTATTCTTTGGTTGGTATCCGGCTAAGAAAGCGGCCAATCTTGACCCCATTGAGGCAATACGCTACGAATAGCTTAGTGCCAGCGCTTATAGGCGTAACCCAACATCCGGAATGCCTCACGGTCAAGTTCCTCGCGAAATTGAGGCGCTGCTATGGAAATGAGCAGTCTGGCACGGTCAATCATGTTTTTCCCACGCAGGTTCACGGCTCCGTATTCCGTAACGACCCAATTGGTTTGGAAGCGGGTGGTGACAACTCCTGCCCCCGGGGTAAGTACCGGCTTGATCTTGCTCTTTCCGTGGCTGGTGGTCGAGAGCATTGCTATGAACGACTGGCCCCCCACGCTGCGCGATGACCCGTAAACAAAATCTTGTTGTCCTCCAACGCCTGAATAAATCCGGGTGCCTATAGAGTCGGCACACACCTGACCCGAAAGGTCTATTTCCAGACATGAGTTTATGGCAGCCATATTTTTGTTCTGCGCTATGACAAACGGGTCGTTCACCCACGCTATGTCGCGCATTATGATTGACGGATTATGGTCCATGAAATCATACAGGCGTCGGGTGCCAAGGGCAAGAGAGGCTACGGTGCGTCCTTTCTCCACCTGTTTCATGGAGTTGTCCACGATTCCCGATTCTATCAGATTCACCATGCCGTCGGTAAGGGCTTCGGTATGGAGTCCGAGATGTTTATGATTCTTGAGCGAGTGCAGCACGGCATTGGGTATGGTGCCCACGCCCACCTGTAGCACGGCACCGTCGGGAATATGCTCGGCAATGGCCTCGCCAATACGTATCTCATTGCTGTCGGGAGCTATGTCGGGAGTCTCGGCCAGCGGGTCGTCAACTCTCACCATCGCAGCAAGCCGCGAGGTGTGAATTATTGAATCGCCATAAGTAAACGGCATGAGAGGGTTAATCTGCGCCACAATGATTTTGGCGGTTTCCACTGCTGACGGGGTGATGTCGGCTGATACACCGAACGACACATATCCATCTTTGTCGGGCATTGAGCAGTTGATGAATGCCACATCAAGTTTTATTGTCCCGTCGCGAAACAGTTGGGGAACTTGCCCGAAAAAACGTGGGGTGGTAGTGGCGTAGCCCTGATTGACCCAGCCGCGCACGGCATTGCTTACAAAGAATGAATCAATAAGAAAAGAATCTTTCAGATCGGGATGGCATAATGGCGATACTCTTCGCCCTAATGCAAATGCATTGTAAAGTACTACATCGCGCAACTCGCCACCCCGACGGGCAAGAGCCGCTATCAATGCTTCGGGTATGGAGCAGCTGCCTTGTACGAACACATGGTCGCCGCTCTTCACAAATTTCACAGCCTCATCGGCTGTCATATATTTATATTCCTGATTATTCATGAATCATTGATTTGTTAAGCGTGCCACAGCAAAATCCAGTATGGTATCATGTCCGTTAACTGCTTCCTGAACATCCATATCCACATGGCACCCTTCAGTTGGCTCAACACCGAATTCGGTCGAGTTGCCTTTTGCGTCAAGTATGGAGCATGCTGAAAATCTCACTCCCCATCCGCATGGCAGCTCCGAACTGTAAGGCATGCCACTGCCTCCACCGGTAATTGAGCCTACAATAGTCACGTTAGGAAGAAGCTTCATTATAGACACGAAATTGTTGGCAGCTGAAAAAGTGCTGCGGTTGGTGAGCACTATCACCGGTTTGCGCCAAACCAAGTGTCCGTCACCGGCGGGATTGAAGTAGTAAGGATATGGTTCGGAAAAATCGTCATGCCCCGGCCCGGTTTTGTGTACCATGTATCCGGCAAGTGTGCGGGTGTCGATGAATCGGTTCACGATATCTTCCACATTGGTGAGGTTGCCACCGCCATTGTCACGTACATCAAATATCAGGGCATTGGCGGTATTGAAATATTGCAGGATATAGTCAAGATTGCCCGCTCCTATGCCGGATTCAAAGGTGGAGCAGTGCACATACCCTATGTTCTGTGGAAGGAAATCGTAAGTGTAAGCCCCGAGCTGTCGATAGTTGAAATTGAAATAATACTGCTCAATGAGCCGCGCATTGTAATTCTGTGGATAATCGCTCCACCATTTGCGATAATAGGATGTGGCAAATGCTGCCGACAGATTGGTATGGCCGTCCTTAAGTTCGGCAAGCATTTCGGAGCATACGGCAAATAATTCCTCGCGTGTCATGGATGGGGAAATGCGTTGTGAGTAGCGTGCGTGTACCTCATTCCAATCCACCTGTTTCTCGGCAAAGAAACAGTAATGCTCGTCAAGAATGCTCCACAATGTTTCAAAGTTGCCTTGATTGTCGTTGGTGTATTCCGGAATTTCATGACATGCTGTAAGCGTACATGCCAGGATAATTAATGAATATATCTTTTTCATAATCAATATAGGGCTGAGATGGTGCGCGCGTGTTGTGAAATGGTTTTGCGTGGGTTGAGTGAGATCCATTCACCTGAGATGCCCACCACGGCTGCATGTGTGAAGATATGCGTTACGAGATGATTTACTTTGGTTGATAATATGCTTCCGCTGTAACCTATTCGCAGTGAGGTGCTGCCGAAATGTAGGTCTGCGGTAAGCTGATGGTCGTAGCGCAGATGATTGCCCCACCATGCGCAGTGTGCCAGCCCGGAATGGTTGCCGAGATATATCTCGTAGTAAAGTTCGCCGTAATCCGGAGAAAAGAATGCTCCTATTACCGGTAGCTCAGGCTGATAACGTAGTGTGATCGGTAGTTTCCACAGCTTTACGTTCCATGCGGCATAACCGGTGATGCCCAGTGTCAGAGCCGCTTTTGCGGAGCAAGGATTGTTGCTGTTGCGTTTGTTGTATATGGCTCCGGCATCCAGCATCACATCGCCGCCGGCGGCCAGAGTGATGTTGTGCGGCAAATGCCATCTGCGCATCATTCCCCAGCTGAAATCCAGCCCCCAGTACCACAGATATGAGTTTTGCGCCGGGCTCATGGCCTTGTCAGCCTGTACTTCGGCACGCATCTGCATCACCCATTTTTCGGGATTGAACTTCATGGCCTGCATTCTTTCGTAATGGAAATCTACGTGCCATCCGGTATATTTGAGCGGTGACAGGTAGGTGTCGGCGAGGTGCGATGAGCCTGCACCAAAAGTATATGCCGATGTAACGGGTCGTAAAATGGTTATGGTGTCGGTCGGTTCAGCTGCTTTGCTTGCACCGGCAATCAGCAGTAATGCTGCTATGAGAAATTTGCGTGTCATCAGAATATGCGTTGTTGTCCGGTGATTTCATCGCGCACTTCATCTTCCGACTTGTCTTTGTCGGGATCAAGGTCGGTGTCCATATCGGGCGGGGTGGTTGGTTCTGTTTCGGAATCTGAATCGGGAATATCAAGTGGCTCAAGCTCGCGTATGTCGCTTACCTGATAATTTGTCAGTCGCTTTCCTTTGGCCTTGAATGATTTCGGGGCAACAAAATCGGCTGCGGTTACTTCCATTGTGCCTCGGAACGCATCATTGCCTCCGAATATTATTTCAAATCGCGCTCCGGGGGCATCGCTCAGGCACAGCAGCTCCGATTTGTCGCTTTCGCCTATGAAGCTCTGTTTCTTGGCCGAAGGCTCAAAAACGAATCGTTTGAGATACGGATAGCCCTGCGCGGCGTCAAACAGCACTGCCGTCCATACATGGCCGGGCCGGAATCGTTCTATGCGCAATATCCCTTCATCATAATGATTGGCCAAATCAAACGAGGTGGTGTAATACTGTCCCGATTTCATGACCACAAGAAGTTGGTCACTCGGTCCGAACTCACCCAGATATTCCCCGCGACCGTCATAATTCAGGCGCAAGACATCAGGGTCAAACCATACCTCAAGGCCTCCAAGGGTAGATAAGCCTTCGCGCTTGAGCGATACGCGGTGCACATCGTTCTTTGTCACAATGTTGCCGAGTGCGCCTTTCCCTTTTATCGCCATGGTGCTGAAATCAACATCAATAAACAGGCTCTTTAGTCTTGCCTTGGGTTTGAGCGTCACTTTGACCACTTCGGCCTCGCCATTGGGATTGGCTGTGAACCAAAGCAGTTTGCTTCCCGGCAGTCCCTGAGTCATGTTGTACTCCTTGTCGCGTGTTATGCCGGTAATCTGGAAACGCTTCATGTAGTAGATGCCGCCTTTGCCGTTCTGATAGATAAGATTGTAGGTAGTGCGGGTGTCGTTGCGCTTGAACACGGCCACGTACATCACGTTTTTGCCCACAAACATCTTTTCCTGTACCTTGGTCACCTTGTAGCGGCCATCTTTGTAGAATATTATGATATCGTCAATTGATGAGCAGTTGCACAGGAACTCGTCCTTTTTAAGCCCTGTACCCAAAAAGCCTTCTTCGCGATTGATATAAAGCTTCTCATTGACTTCTGCCACCGTGGCCGCCTCAATGTTGTCAAAGTTGCGGAGCACGGTGCGACGCGGATAGGCTGCCCCATATTTCTTTTTAAGTTCCTGATACCATTCAATCGTTATTTCGGTCAGGTGGGCCAGTTTGTATTCTATAGATGCTATTTTGTCCTTGAATGCGGCTATCTGCTCATCGGCGGTCTTGGAATTGAATTTGAGTATGCGCCCCATTTTGATTTCAAACAGGCGCACCACATCTTCTTCGGTAACAGGGCGTATGAATTTTTCTGTCCATGGCTCCAGACGGCGGAAGATATGCAAAATTACTTCCTCGCGGCTCTCAGCTTCTTCATATTCGCGGTCCTTGTATATGCGTTCCTCGATAAAGATGCGTTCAAGCGATGCGAAATGCAGCTGCTCCTTGACTTCGCCCAGTTGTATCTCCAGTTCGGCTTTGAGAATGGAGCGTGTGTGCTGTACCGAGCGGCGAAGCACATCGCTTACCCCTATGAAATGTGGCTTGTCATCGTATATTACGCAGCAGTTGGGTGAAATTGGCAGCTCGCAGTCGGTAAAGGCATAGAGTGCGTCAATGGTTTTGTCACTTGACGTGCCGGGTTGCAAGTGCACTATTATGCGTGCCTTTTCGGCTGTATTGTCATCAATTTTGCGTATCTTGATTTTCCCTTTTTCAAATGCCTTCAGAATGGATTCAATCAGTGATCCGGTTGTGAGGCTGTAGGGTATCTCGGTTATGGCGAGGGTCTTGTTGTCAACTTTTTCAATTTTGGCACGTATGCGCACTTTTCCACCGCGTTTACCGTCGTTGTAACGGCTCACATCAATGAATCCGCCTGTTACGAAGTCAGGATACAGCTCAAAATTCTCACCTTTAAGGCATTTGACTGATGCATCAAGAATTTCGTTGAAGTTATGCGGTAGTATGAGGCTTGACAATCCGGCAGCGATTCCGCCCACGCCTTGCGACAACAACAGAGGAAACTTTACCGGCAGTGTCACCGGCTCTTTTTTGCGTCCGTCATAGCTTGGCGTCCATTGCGTTACCTTGGAGTTGAAGAGAGTTTCAAGAGCGAACGGCGATAAACGGGCCTCAATGTAACGTCCTGCGGCAGCAGGTGCACCGGTGAGTATGTTTCCCCAGTTACCCTGAGTTTCCACCAGCAGCTCCTTTTGGCCCAATTGCACAAGTGCGCCGTAAATTGAGGCATCCCCGTGCGGATGGTAGTGCATCGTGGTTCCCACAATATTGGCCACCTTGTTGAAATGCCCGTCGTCAAGCGTTTTCATGGTATGGAGAATACGGCGTTGTACCGGCTTCAGTCCATCATCGATATGCGGTATGGCGCGGTCAAGGATGGTGTAGGAGGCATAATCCAGATACCAGCTCTGGAACATTCCTCGCAATTGGTGCTTGACCACATCGTCACTAAGGTCCACAAGCATTGACTCAAAGCCACCTTCGGAGGCTTCGGAGCTATCATCGTCGGCTGGGTCTATGGCATCTTTAAGGTCTTCTTCGTCGTCGTTAAAATCTTCGCTCATAAGCTTTTGTGAATCAGTAGTTGCGTTTAACCACAAAAATACAAAAATTCCCCAACACCCCCAAATTAATTTTGAGGCATACAAGAGTCAAATCGGCGTTTCCCGGCGATTGCAAAGTAATATTGAAAACATACTGAAAAAGCCACTGTACAGTGGCTTTTCCATAAATATATCAGAATGTTGGTTTATTCTTGTTCAGCGGCGGCAAACTCCATAAGGTAAGCCTTGATGAATCCGTCAATGTCACCGTCCATCACCCCGTTCACATCCGAGGTCTGGAATCCTGTGCGGTGGTCTTTGACGCGACGGTCATCAAACACGTAACTCCTTATCTGGCTGCCCCATTCAATTTTCATTTTTCCGGCCTCCACTTTTGCCTGCTCTTGAAGACGATGCTGCAACTCTTTGTCATAAAGTATCGATCGGAGTTGGCGCATGGCGTTTTCTTTGTTCTTTGGCTGGTCACGTGTCTCGGTGTTTTCAATAAGGATCTCCTCCTGCTCGCCGGTGTAGGGATCGGTGAACTGGTAACGCAGGCGCACACCTGATTCCACCTTGTTCACGTTCTGACCTCCGGCACCTCCGCTTCGGAAAGTGTCCCATGACAAAAGGGCCGGTTCTACTTTCACCTCTATAGTGTCATCCACCAGCGGGGTCACGAATACCGAGGCAAACGATGTCATGCGTTTGCCTTGGGCATTGTAGGGTGATACGCGCACCAGACGGTGCACACCGTTCTCACTTTTGAGATAACCGTAGGCAAAATCACCCTCCACATTTATCGTGCAGGATTTTATGCCGGCTTCATCACCTTCAAGTATATTGGCTATAGAAGTTTTGTAGCCGTGTTTTTCGCAGTAGCGCAGATACATGCGCATGAGCATTGATGCCCAGTCCTGACTTTCAGTGCCGCCGGCTCCCGAATTTATTTTGAGCACCACGCCGAGTTTGTCTTCTTCACGGCGCAGCATGTTGCGCAGCTCCAGTTTCTCTATCTTGTCAATAGCATCGGCATACATCGCGTCCAGTTCAGTCTCTTCCATGGCTCCTTCCTTCACGAAATCAAAAGCCACTTCCAAATCATCTACTGCACGCTCCACTTCTCCGAACCCTTCAATCCATGCCTGAAGGTCTTTGATTTTTTTCATTTGGATTTGCGCTTCTTTGGGGTGTTCCCAAAAATCAGGTACATGGGTGCGCAGTTCCTCTTCTTCTACTTCTATTTTCTTGCTGTCGATGTCAAAGATACCTCCTCAGCGCCAGCTTGCGCTCAAAAGTCTCTTTTAATTGTTCCTGTGTAATCATATGTGGTAATGAATTTTTTTATGCGTACATGGCCTCAATTTCGCGAGCGTAGCGGTTGTTGATTACCGGACGGCGGATTTTGAGGGTGTTGGTGAGTTCCCCGGCTTCCATAGTGAATTCTTGGGGCAGCAGTGTAAATTTCTTTATGCGCTCGAATCCGGCAAAGTTGCGCTGCAGGTTTTCTATGCGTTCAGCTATCATGGCGCGGATGTCGGAATTCTTGACAAGGTCTTCCACATTGCGATACTGGATATGCTTTTTCTTGGCATACTCTTTAAGAGCCTCAAAAGCCGGAATGATGATAGCGGTTACGTATTTGCGCTGGTCACCGATCACAGCCACCTGCTCAATGTATTTGTCTTCGCCCAATCGGCTTTCAAGTGCTTGGGGGGCAATGTATTTGCCATTGGATGTCTTGAACAGGTCCTTGATGCGGTCAGTCAGTATCAGTGCGCCATTCTCATCAATTCTGCCGGCGTCTCCGGTGCGGAACCATCCGTCGGCGGTGAATGCTTCTTTGGTGGCTTCCGGCTTATTGTAATATCCGCGCATCACGCTCGGGCCCTTGACAAGTATCTCGTTTTGTTCGCCAATTTTTATCTGCACGCGGGGCATCACAGTGCCTACGGTGCCTATCTCATACCCTATCTGAGGAAAACAGGTAACGGTGGCCGTGGTTTCGGACAGTCCGTAGCCTATCATTATATTGATGCCGCAGGAGTGAAAAAACTCTACGATATTAGCACTCAGGGGCGCACCGGCTGTGGGAAAGAGGTTGCCGTTTTCCACGCCTATTACTTTCTGCATGGGCAGAAGCACATTCTTGTAAAAGAACTGATACCGTTTCTCTACCCACCATGGAGCTTTTTTGCCCAGACGCAGATAGCCAAGGTTACGTTTTTTGCCTGCTTTCAGAGCCTGTACTGCCATCCATCGTTTCAGGGGGCTGAGTGTGGCTATTTTTTCTTGTACGGCGGTATATACCTTTTCCCAGAAGCGAGGCACAGAGCACATGCATGTGGGACGGCGCGTGGCTACAGTGCGCTGTATGTCGTGCGGGTCAAGATTGATTGACACCCTTATTCCCAAATAGAGGCATACATATGTCCATCCTTTTTCAAATATGTGGCTCAATGGCAAAAAGCATACCGAGGTATCGTTGTCGCTGAGGGTGGTGAGCCTTTCCTTGTGCATGGGCAGCACGGCGTTGAAACACGAATGAGGCAGTACTGCCCCTTTGGGCTCGCCGGTGGTGCCGGAAGTGTAGATTATAGTGGCTATATCTTCAGGAAGTGCGCGTTTGCGACGGGCTATTACCTCTTCACGGCACATTTCCGTGGCTTTTGACCCTAATTCAAGCAGGTCGGCAAATGTCATAGTGGTGGTGTCGTCCTCCTTGCGCTGCACATTGTCATAGGTTATAATCTGCTTGAGATTGGGGCACTGTTTTTTAGCCTCAAGAGCCATTCCATATTGCTTTTCGTCACCTACAAGCAGTGTGGTGGAGCCGCAGTCGTTGACTATATATATAACTTGCTCAAGAGAGCTTGTGGAGTATATTGAAATCGGAGCCATGCGGTTGGCATAGGCAGCAAAATCAGTTATCAGAATTTCAGGACGGTTGGCTGAGAACACGGTGATGTTGTCGCATTCCTTCATTCCCAGCATCTCAAAAGCGTAAGCCGCTTGGTTCACCATCTTTTCGAAATCAAGCCAGGATGTTGGTTCCCATTTGCCATTTACCGGAGCCGAGAAGGCTTCGCGGGTGCCATACTTCAATGCTTGCTTTCCGATTAATTCGGTTAATACGTTCGGCATAATTATTTCGAATAGGTTTATTCGTGTACAAAGGTACAAAATATCGTTTCTTTAATAACAAACAGGGAAGCTAAATGCGCGTTGTGTTAACAAAAGTTAGAAAGATGCTGATTTCGCTTTGTGATTTTTAACCAATTTTTGGGATTGTAGATGCGTCATTGTTGATTTTATGTTGTAAATTTGTGAATTATGACTTCACGTATTTTCGCCTCTCTGGTGCCGTTGACCGCATTCAGCGCTTTTGCCGCTGACAGGCCTAATATATTATATATTATGTGTGATGACATGGGCTATGGTGATCTTGGCTGCTATGGTCAGCCGTATATTTCCACGCCCAATATTGATTCTCTCGCACGCTCGGGCATAAGATTTACGCAGGCTTATGCCGGCAGTCCGGTGAGTGCTCCTTCGCGTGCATCCATGATGACAGGGCAGCATTCGGGCCATTGCGAGGTCAGGGGCAATAAGGAGTATTGGCGCGACGTGCCCATGGTGAAATACGGTGAAAATGAGGATTACTCCATAGTCGGCCAACACCCTTATGATACCGCACATGTGGTGCTTCCCGAGATAATGAAATCACTCGGATACAATACAGGCATGTTTGGCAAATGGGCCGGCGGCTATGAAGGATCTGCTTCTACCCCCGACAAAAGAGGGGTGGATGAGTTTTATGGCTATATATGCCAGTTTCAGGCTCACTTGTATTATCCTAATTTTCTGAATCGGTATTCCAAGGCTTTGGGCGACACCGCTGTGGTACGCGAGGTGCTGACGCAGAACATTGAGTACCCTATGTATGGTGACGGTTACGAGAAACGTAAGCAGTACTCTGCCGACATGATACATCAGCGGGCGTTGAAATGGATTGACGCTCAGAGAGCCGGGCAACCGTTCTTCGGCGTTCTGACCTACACGTTGCCTCATGCAGAGCTTGCCCAGCCTAACGATTCCATACTGGAGCATTACAAACAAAAATTCACTGATGACGGCACTTATGAAGGAAGTGTATGGTCAAGGTATAACCCTGTGACTCACACTCATGCACAGTTTGCCGCCATGATAACCCGTTTGGACTCGTATGTGGGGGAGATTATGTCTATGCTTCACAAAAAAGGACTGGCCGACAATACGATAGTGATATTCACAAGCGACAACGGTCCTCATGAGGAAGGCGGTGCAGACCCCACGTTTTTTGGCCGGGACGGCAAGCTTAAGGGGCTCAAGCGTTCTTGTCATGAAGGCGGCATCAGGGTACCGTTCATCGTGAGCTGGCCCAAAGGCATCAAGCCCGGACAGGAGAGTGACCATATACTTGCATTCTACGACCTTATGCCCACTTTTGCCGAGATTGCCGGAGTTAGCGATGTGCCTGGGACATACGGCAACAAGGCTTTGGAAACAGATTATTTTGACGGTATATCTTTCGTGCCCACGCTCACCGGCTCCGGTGTGCAGAAGCAGCATGACTTTCTGTACTGGGAATTTGACGAAACAGATCAAATAGCATTGCGTCAGGGACCATGGAAACTGATTGTGAAGAAAGGTGTCCCTGAACTTTACAATCTTGAATCCGACCTGCACGAGGACAATAACCTTGCCGCACAGTATCCTCAACGGGTGCGCTCAATGGTGGAGATTCTGTTGCGGGAGCACACTCCGTCGGCTCATTTTTCGGTTACTTTGCCTTCGCTTTAGGCTTTTTGAAAAAATATTCGGCAGTTGCCGATCCTCCGTGGCCCAACAATCGCTGGGTTGTGTAAACGGCACGCAGTTTCATTGCATCGCTCCATGCATGTCGGTCCAATATCTGTTTGCGTAAGGCAGTTGCCAAAGTTTTTTTGCCTTCACGGGCATACATTGCGGCCAGAATCATTCTGCGGCTTTCCACCCACATCTGCTCGAGATGAAATTGAGGCTGTGTGAAATGTTCGTCAATTATGTCAAGCGTTTTTTCAAATTTCCCGGCTCGGGTCTGATAATTGTCGCCGGTAAGTGATTCATCACCGCTGGGATGAATTACCACCATCGGGTCGCCATGGAGTTTGCGCACTTTGTCTGTGGACAGCAGCAGGCGCACGCCCAGTTCCATGTCGTCCCATATGGCACACGCTTTGTTCCAGCCGCCCACGCTTTTTGCAAGCTCGGTGCGTATGGCCATCCGCTGTGTGGATAGGATGCAGTGAAACAGATGCGCACGCATCATGTTGGTGTCATTAATGCTCATGGGATGGCTCCAGCCGTCGGTATCCATTACGGTGGCATCAAAATATATCAGCTGGCAGTCGGGATGCTCATTGACTTCACGTGTCACTTTGGCTATATGTTCGGGACGCATTTCATCATCGGAATCAAAGAACATCACCCATGGAGTGCGCACGTGCTCAAGACCGAAATTTCTGGCGCATGCGGCCCCGGCTTCCTCACATTGCAATATCTCCACATTGAAATCCCCCTTTTGGCGGCTCTTGCTCCACTCGGTGATTTTCTCCAAGGTGGAGTCGGTGGATGCATTGTCCACAATTATCAGGTCAATAGGACGATAAGTTTGATTGTAAATCGAATCAAGGGTACGCAGCACTATGTCAGCACGGTTGTGTACCGGCACTACCACTGTAATAAGATTGTTGGTTTCCATACGTTCTTTTATCCGAAACATTTGCCTATGTGCAAATATAGCTTGATTTTGAGAATAAATTGAGTTATTGGTGTTAAATTTGTGGCGTGGAACCCGATTTGAAATCCAACATTCCGGTTGAAGTGTCGGTGATTGTGCTGAGTTACAATCATTCTGCCACTGTACGCCGCGCACTTGACAGTGTGCTTGCAATGCGCGCTCAGTGCCGTGCGCTTGAAATTGTGGTGGGTGATGACGGTTCTACTGATGGCTGCTACGAGATATGCATGGAGTATGCCGACAGATTCGCCGGCATCGTGCGTGTAATGCCGCGTGAACCCAATATGGGTGTAGTACGCAACTATTTCAGATGTTTAAGGACTTGCAAAGGGAGATTTGTTACAGATTGTGCTGCTGACGATTACCGTTTGCCTGGCACTTGGCTCGTGAAACAGCTTGCGATGCTCAATGCCGATTCCGGGCTTGTAGCGGTGGGCAGTGACTGGATAGAATGTAGAAAAGGCTCTGATGTGTATTCGCGGGATTGCGAATCTCATGCCGCTTGGCGGCGCACAGTTGCCGGACGCGATATGCTTGAGGGCGTGCTTGCGTCGGTTGGCAATTTTCCTGTCCCGCTCAGCACCATGCTGTATCGTCGCGAGGCAGTTAATGTTGACAACAATATGGTATGCAACGATGCGTTCGGTTGCGAGGACATGCCGCTGGTGTGTGCTTTGGGAACTAAGGGAGGTTTTGGATTCGTGGAAGAAGAATCGCTCCTTTATTCGGTGGGCGATGACTCTTTGAGCAACACTCGGTCGGAGGAGCGGTTATTTGGATTTTATACTGCGGTTCTCGGATGCAGGCTTACGCTTGCGGATTACTATGATGCTCATACACCGGATGTTGATGCGGCCATTGAGCATGGAGCTGTATTCGTGGCGGGTCTGGCTTTTGATAGCGGCAATAAACAGAGCGTGGCGGTTGTGAGTAGTTTGATGGCAGAAAGGGGCTGTAAGTTGCCCGCTCTCGCGAAAATCAAGCTCAAAGTCTCACGCTACCCATGGCTGTGGAGCTTGGCAAGAGGTTTTAAGCGGATTATCGGGCGATAGAACAATTCTTCATGGCACCACGCAGCATATGGCGCAGGCAAAAGCCGAATTTGCTGCCGTTTTTCTTTAGCCGGTAAGCTTTGAGCGGAATCCGCAGTGGCCAGCTCCATGGATACCAGCCGCGTATCAGGCATCCTGTGCCGGCAGCCGCACGGGGATTGGTGATGGGTCTATGGCCGGTGGTAGGTCCGGTGTGGGTAGTTATGGTAATCGGGAAAAAACGGCATGTGTACCCCATGCGCACTGCATCAAGCATCAGCTTCTCGTCTTCGCCGAGATCAAACATTGAGCCGCCTATACCAAATCTTTCGTCAAACTTCAGGGAATCAAAGCATTTGCGCCTCACTGCTATTTCAAAGGATGCAAAGCTCAACCCCTTGGGTATCTGTCGTGTTATAGGCTGCTCTGTCGGCGGATAGTATTTGTTGTCGCCGATGTATTGAAATGTGGCTATATCCACATCGGGATTGGCCTCCATGGTGTCTATTACTGCCTGAAGTTGTTGCGCGGTGTAACGCAAATCGTCATCGGCTATAAGCACTATGGGTGCGGATGTATATATGACCGCATTGTTGCGGTTGGCTGATTGCCCGGAGCTGCCGAATCGTATTATTTTGACATCGTTGCGCAATAATTGCTCCGGTATGCGTGCGCCGCCATGCTGTTGCCACGACACCACATATCGCACACCTTCAACCTGCGGAAGGTTCATATCTGCTACCCTCTGCAATCCCTGCGGCTGGTAGGTGGATATGGCCACATCCAGTTTCATTTCAGGTATTTGGAGAGCTTTACCGGCAGATTTCCCACCTGATTGGCGCGGTCCACAAGGTCACCGTTAACTATGATGAAAGTGGTGGGCAGTGCGCGTACATTAAAGTTAATCAGATTCTGCGGTTCCGTGGGCGGGTTGTAAACCGTGATCCATGGCAGATTGTTGGCGGATTGTTTCCACTGGTATTCATCATCGTCAATGGCCACCTGATATATTTCAAGCCCCTTGGAACGGTATTGCTCGTATATTTTGTTGAACTCCAAATTTATAGCCGGAGATTCTTTTGCGGTATAGGCCGTGAAGTTGAGCAGCACCACCTTGTTGTTGTGTGCCACTTGCGCCAAATCATGCTGGCGTCCTTTGTTGTCCCACAGTTTCAGATCCGGGAATGCCACTGTGCTTGCCACAATAGTGTCGGTAGATGTGTAATAGGGCATTGATGCACGATGTAGCAGGTAGATGTTTTTGAGCTGTTCGGTGCGCGGGTCGTTTGGACGGTCTCTGTCGTAAGCGTTGGCAACAGCGCCAATCACGCGCAGGTCGCTTCGGTTTTCAGGGTCAAACACAGGTATGCCGCCAATACTCTTGTTGATGATGTAATAGGCCACAATGCCGCTTGGCTCCTGAAGCATTAGTTGGGCAAGCTCGCGTTTCAGCAGTGAATCGCCGGTGGTGGCGAGTGTGCCTTTTGTGAGAGCCGATTGCATCAGCTTGTGGTCAACATTGGTGATTATCTCGGCTGCTGTGGAGCCGGAGAGTTTGTAGGATGTGTCAAAAGAGGAGGCATTGGCGGAAAGGGTCAGTGACTCAATGCTGTCGATGGGCAAATAGATGTATTTGTCATTCAATGACAAGCGGTATATGTCGGGATGACCGGCGGCTTCGCGGCTAAACTCAAAGGCACCGTCGCTGCCTATCATGATGGTGTCAAGAGGATACCATCCTATGGCACCGGCGCCCTCAAGCACCATACTGCTGTTTTCGGCACCTTGCACAGTGCCTTTGACTTTCCATGACGGGGTGCGCGAACACGATGTGGCAAATATTGCCGCTGCTGCTAATGCTGTGATATAAAGAGGAATATGTTTCATTCTAATAGTAGTGATTGTTTTTATATACTGCAAAGTTAATCTTTTTTTTATAAGCGTGAACGGCAAAGGTGTAAAATATTTTGTACCTTTGCATACTGCACGCATCTACACTGATTTATGACCGAAGATATCAAAGATGAAGAAATATTGCCCGGCGGTGATTCTGCCGGGACGGATAACTACGGCGATGATGCCATAGTGACACTTTCATGGAACGAGCATATCCGTCGCCGTCCCGGTATGTATATCGGTAAGCTCGGCGATGGCTCCAGCGCCGATGACGGTATCTATGTGCTTCTCAAAGAAGTGCTTGACAACGCCATTGACGAATATATGATGGGTTTTGGAAAGCAGGTGGATGTCACTGTTACTGATTCCACTGTGACTGTGCGCGATTTCGGTCGCGGTATTCCTCTCGGCAAGCTTGTCGAGGCTTCATCGCGCATGAATACCGGCGGTAAATACGACAGCAAGGCGTTTAAAAAATCGGTAGGACTTAACGGCGTTGGTATCAAGGCAGTAAATGCCCTGTCAAGCGATTTCATGATTCAGAGCGTGCGTCAGGGCAAGCTCAAACGTGTGCAGTATTGCCGTGGAGAGGTTATATCTGAGACTCCTATTGTGGATATCGATGAAAAGGATGGTACTCTCGTGCAGTTTACACCTGACAGGGAGGTGTTTCGGGACTATCATTACCGTGACGAATTCATAGTGCCTTTGCTCAAAAACTATACGTTTTTGAATACCGGTCTCGCCATATATTTCAATGGCCAGAAATTTATCAGTCGCAAAGGTCTGCTTGACCTTCTGTCAGAAAACATGACCGGTACGCCACTGTATGAGCCTATTCACCTTATTGGTGAGGACATTGAGGTGGCCATTACCCACGCCAATCAGTATGGTGAAGAGTATTATTCATTCGTCAATGGCCAGCATACCAGGCAGGGCGGTACACATCTCACGGCTTTCAAAGAAGCCGTGTCACGTACCATCAAGGAATTCCTTGGCCGTGCGTCACTGGAATACAGCGATGTGCGCAGCGGTATTGTTGCGGCTGTGTCGCTGAAAGTGGAGGAACCGGTATTTGAGTCGCAGACCAAAACCAAGCTCGGTTCGCGAGACATGGCTCCTGATGGTGTGACTATAGCCAAATATGTGGGCGATTTCATTAAAAAAGAGCTTGACAATTATCTTCATCGCGATAAAAATACTGCTGAAATCATTCAGCGTAAGGTGCTTGAGAATGAACGGGAACGCAAGTCAATGGCCGTTGTGACCAAAAAAGCGCGTGAGCAGGCCAAGAAAATCAATCTTCACAACAAGAAATTGCTTGATTGTCGCATACATCTCAATGATGCCAAAGGCGATGAGGATTTGAAACTCGCATCCTCCATATTCCTCACCGAGGGCGATTCCGCAACAGGTTCCATTACCAAAATCCGCAATGTGGAAACTCAGGCTGTGTTCTCTTTGCGTGGTAAGCCCAAAAACACCTATGGCAAGACCAAGAAAATGGTGTATGAGAATGAGGAGTTCAATCTGTTGCAGGCAGCTCTGAACATTGAGGACGGTTTGGACGGCCTTCGTTATAACAATGTGATTATAGCCACCGATGCCGATGTGGACGGCATGCACATACGTTTGCTTCTGCTCACGTTTTTCCTGCAGTTTTTCCCTGACATGATAAAACGTGGACATGTGTATATCCTTCAGACTCCGTTGTTCCGTGTGCGCAACAAGAAGACCGTCAAACGTACGGGAATGAAGAAATCCAAGGGTGAGGAAACGTATTACTGCTACACTGATGAGGAGCGCAGAAATGCAATTGCCAAGCTCGGTGTCAACGCCGAAATAACGCGATTCAAAGGTCTTGGTGAAATATCGCCTGACGAGTTCCGTGACCTCATCGGGCCGGATATGCGTGTTGACAAGGTGTCGCTTCACAAAGAGGACGGCGTGGCGGAGTTGTTACGCTTCTACATGGGCAAGAACACCATTGAGCGACAGAATTTTATCATTGACAACTTAGTAGTGGAAGATGACTCGGAAATCAGCTGATAATGAGCGTGTGGCATTATTCGCCGGCTCGTTCAACCCTTTCACACGCGGACACCTTGACATTCTGCGCCGTGGCTTGAATATTTTTGACCGTGTGGTGGTGTGTGTGGGATATAATGTCTCCAAAACCACTCTTGATGATAATGAGATACACTCCCGGTTAGACAGAATCAGGGCTGCTGTGGGCAATAATCCCCGGGTTGAGGTGGCGGCTTACAGCGGTCTTACTGTGGATGCGGCAAAACATTTTGGGGCTGTTGCTCTGCTCAGGGGCGTGCGCTCTGTGAGTGATTTTGATTACGAAAGCCGAATGGCCGACATCAACCGAAAAATTGCGGGAATAGACACGGTTATGCTCTTGGCCGCACCCGAATGGGCAAGCGTAAGCTCGTCGGTTGTGCGTGAGCTTGAGGGATTTGGCTATGATGTTTCGGCATTTTTACCAGATAATAACGAATTGCAAAAATGAATTTCAAGAAAATATCTTTATTCTTGCTCGCTATCACGGCGTTGCTCACGGCTTATGCCGAAGAACCGAAATTCACACCGCGCCAAAAACTGTCGATGGTGGAGAATATAATTGAGAATTTTTATGTTGACACCGTTGATGCTGATCATGTGGTAGAAGAAGCCATTGTGGCTATGCTTAAAACACTTGACCCGCATTCTCAGTATTCTGACTTTGAAGAAACCAAGGCTTTGACCGAGCCTCTTCAGGGCAATTTCTCCGGCATAGGCATACAGTTCAATATGCTCAATGACACTTTGTATGTGATACAGCCTGTGGCCGGTGGCCCTTCGGAAAAAGTTGGCATACTGGCCGGTGACCGTATAATAGCTGCAGATGACACGGCTATTTCAGGAATGAAAATGAAAAATACCGCCATTCAGAAAATTCTGCGTGGCCCGAAGGGGAGTACCGTCAAGGTTACTGTGCTCCGCAAGGGTGTGCCTGAGTTTCTGGAATTCAATATTGTGCGCGATGACATACCCATCTATAGCATTGATGCCGCATATATGGCCAATGACTCTGTAGGGTTTATAAAACTTGCACGCTTTGCCGAAAGCACAGGGCAGGAGATGCTCAAGGCCATAGACAATCTCAAGCGCAAGGGCATGAAAAGGCTGGTGCTTGATTTGGAAGAGAACGGTGGAGGGTATCTGTCGGCTGCTTTTGATGTGGCTTCCCTGTTTTTGAACAAAGGTGACCTCGTGGTATTTACAAAAGGTACAAAATTAGAGCCGCGATATTTCCGTGCCGAGCGCAGGGGAGTGCTTGCTGATATGCCGGTGGTAGTGATGGTTAATCAGTATTCCGCCTCGGCAAGTGAAATTGTGAGTGGCGCCATACAGGACAACGACAGAGGTGTGCTCACCGGCCGCCGTACATACGGCAAGGGGCTTGTACAGCGTCCGTTCCCGTTGCCCGATGGCACTATGGTGCGTCTGACCGTGCAGCGTTACTATACTCCTTCCGGCAGATGCATCCAGAAACCGTATGCCGAAGGCAAAGACGATGAATACAGAAACGAAACATACTCCCGACTGTCGTCTGGCGAGCTGATGAGCGCCGACAGCATACATCTGCCTGATTCGCTCCTTTACCGCACTTTGCGGCTCGGACGCCCCGTGTACGGTGGAGGCGGTGTAATACCCGACAATTTCGTGCCTGTTGACACCTCATATTATTCCGCATACTATCGCGACCTTGTAGCCAAAGGGCTTATCAATCGTGTCGCAACCGAGTATGTTGATCAGCACCGCAAAGAGTTGCGTAAAAAATACCGCAACGAATCGCAGTTTGTAGATCAGTTCAAGGTTGACAAGGCCACTCTTGATCATCTCGTGGACCTCGGCACTAAAGAGGGTGTGGAATATAACGAAGAGCAGTTCCTGACTTCCAAACCTATTATAGAGCTTATTATCAAAGGTATAATAGGTCGCGATATTTTTGAGCAATCCACCTATTTCAGGGTTGTCAATCCCATTTCGCCAAATTTCCGCGAAGCTATGCGCATAATCTCTTCTCCTGAAGCATATTCCTCTTATTTATCCGTTCCTGCGAAATGAGCCGCGTGTGTCACATAATAGTGGCTGCCGGTAGTGGCAGTCGATTCGGTTCGCCATTGCCCAAGCAGTTCTGCAACCTTAATGGCAGACCCTTGCTCATGACCACCATTGAGCGGCTGCGGATAGCAACTCCTCATGCCGATATGCTCCTTGTGCTCAGCCGCGAATGCATGGATATGTGGCGGGAGATGTGCTCGGCTCATGATTTCCAGTCTCCGGCGATAGTGGAGGGCGGTGCCACCCGTTGGCATTCGGTGTCTAATGCTCTTGCTGTTTTGCCATACGGCACGGAAATCGTTACTGTGCACGACGGGGCACGCCCAATAGTGACAAAATCGGTTGTGAATGCCGTTGTGAATGCCGTGGAGCATGGTGCGCATGGAGCTATTCCTGCAGTAGCTGTCACCGATTCATTGCGTATGGTGGATGCCGACGGCATATCCCATTCAGTCAATAGGGCACAGATGCGTGCCGTACAAACTCCGCAGGGCTTCAGGGCGTCTGAGCTGATTGAGGCTTATTCATCGGGTTATAAGCCCGAATTTACCGATGATGCCTCGGTGATGGAACATGCCGGTTTTGCTCCTCTTGAGCTTGTGGAGGGGAGTGCTGCAAATATTAAAGTTACCCATCCTTTTGATTTGGCAATAGTTGCCATGTTGCTTGATGTCACGCCTGCGAGCCACTGACATAAAATTTTTGAAAGGCGTCGGCCCCAAGCGTGGTGAGCTTCTTGCCAAGGAGCTTGGCATAGCCACGTGCCATGACCTGCTGTATCACTTTCCGTCGCATTACGTTGACCGCACCACGGTTTACAAAATATCGTCGTTCTCGGGCGAAATGCCCATGGTGCAGGTCAAGGGCGTGTTTGTGAACTTCAATGTGCAGGGCGAAGGTGCCAAGACTCGTCTCATCGGGTTGTTTTCGGATGGTGAGCGCACCATGGATGTCGTATGGTTCAGACGCATCAGAGAAATAAAATCCGCCTATCGCGTTGGCAATGAATATGTGCTGTTCGGCAAGCCTGCCGAGTTCAACGGTCATTGGTCTATGGTGCATCCCGAAGTTGATTCGGTTGCTTCTGCGGCTGCTTCCACCGGTCTGAGAGGCGTATATCCGCTCACGGAAAAACTCAGGCAGCGGGGTATCGGCTCCCGCACATTGTTTCAGTACAACCAAACTCTTTTAAGTGCTTTTGGGTCATATATCACCGATCCGCTTCCTCCCGAGCTTGTTGCGCGTTTGCGGCTTATGCCAAAGCGCAAGGCACTGGAGGCTATACATAATCCTCACAGCAATGAAGAATTGCAGAATGCGCGTTTCAGGCTCAAATTTGAGGAGCTTTACTATCTCCAGCTCAATATTCTGCGCTATAGTCGCAAGCGTTCGTTCTGTGTTTCGGGAATGAAATTTCCTGTCGTGGGGCGGTTTTTCCATGCGTTTTATGAGCAATGCCTTCCATTTGAACTGACAGGTGCGCAAAAACGTGTAATAAAGGAGATAAGAGCCGACATGCTCACCGGGCGACAGATGAATCGTTTGTTGCAAGGTGATGTGGGGAGCGGAAAAACACTTGTGGCATTGCTCTGCATGCTCATAGCCGTGGACAATGGCGCACAAGCGTGCCTGATGGCTCCTACCGAGATTTTGGCCACACAGCATTATGAGACAATACGCTCCATGGCGGCGAAGATAGGAGTGAATGTAAAACTTCTCACCGGCTCCACTCCCAAGCGCGAACGTGATGTGATTCACGCCGAACTTACTGATGGCTCACTGCACATACTGATTGGCACCCACGCTGTGATTGAGGACAATGTGTTGTTTCGTAATCTCGGTTTTGTGGTGATAGATGAGCAGCATCGTTTTGGTGTGGCGCAGAGAGCGCGTTTGTGGAAAAAGAATACCACACCGCCCCACATCCTTGTTATGACGGCCACACCCATTCCGCGCACTCTTGCCATGACGGTTTACGGTGACTTGGATGTGTCGGTTATAGATGAATTGCCTCCGGGGCGAAAGCCTGTCAATACTGTGCTCCGTTACAGTGACAAACGCTTGGATGTATATCGGTTCATTTCCCGGGAACTTGCCAAGGGCAGACAGGTTTATATTGTGTATCCGCTTATCAAGGAAAACGAAAAAGTGGATATGCGCAGTCTTGAAGAAGGGTATGAGCAGGTGCGCGAGGTGTTCCGTGACTACAAGGTGGCCTATGTGCACGGCAAGCTCAAACCTGCCGAAAAAGATTATCAGATGAATCTGTTCGTTACCCATCAGGCGCATATCCTTGTGGCTACAACGGTTATAGAGGTAGGCGTAAACGTGCCCAATGCCTCAATAATGGTAATAGAGAATGCCGAGCGTTTCGGTTTGTCGCAGCTCCATCAGTTGCGCGGCAGGGTGGGGCGTGGTGCCGACCAGAGCTATTGTGTGCTCATGACCAAGTCACAATTGTCAAAGGACACTCGGCGTCGCCTTGAAATTATGACTTCCACCACCGATGGATTTCTTGTTGCCGAGGCGGATTTGCAGCTGCGTGGTCCGGGCGACATAGAGGGAACTTTGCAGAGTGGCACAGCACTTGACATGAAGATAGCAAATCTCGCCACTGATGGCCGCATTGTACAGCTTGCAAGAGATGAAGCCGAGCGCACGCTTGAGTCCGATCCGGGGCTTGAGATGCCTCAACACCGGGCATTGGTAAGCGAAATGCATGCTCTGTTTACAAAGGCTGTGGACTGGAGCATGATAAGCTGAATGTTAAAATTTCTGTGATTTTAAATACAATAATTAACATGAAATTAACAGTCAAAAAATCAACCAAACTATATTACACATTATTTCACTTAATTTCACAATGTATTGTAACTCATTTGATGTCAATATGTTGTGTAAGGGAAGTTGTTACAATCCTGTTAATTTTGGCCTTTTAATATTTATAACATTTGGCTGGCGAACGTAAATATATTACCTTTGAGAGTCAATCAATGACAAACGTGAAATAACCTTATACACCATGCAGCAAACATTAGTGATACTCAAGCCTTCTGCCATAGCGCGTGGCTTTGTCGGCCCTATTTTGGAGCGTTTCCAGCGCAAGGGCTTGATTATCTCCGGTATGAAAATGATGCAGCTTGACGAGCAGTTGCTTCGTGAGCATTATGCGCATCTCGTTGACCGTCCCTTCTTCCCCCTCCTCTTGGCATCAATGATGGCTACCCCTGTCATCGTACTTTGTCTCAAAGGCGTCGATGCTATTCGTGTAGTTCGTCTTATGACCGGTGCCACCAATGGACGCGAAGCTTTGCCGGGTACTATCCGTGGTGATTTCAGTGCCAGTGGTCAGGAAAATGTGGTACACGCTTCCTCAAGCGTTGAGGATGCCGAAGCCGAAATCCGCCGCTTCTTCTGTGAGGATGAGCTTTTTGACTGGACTCCTCAGAACGTGAGGTTCATTTATTCACCCGACGAGCTGCGCGACTAATCTCTCCTATTCCTAATTATCTCATGAATTTTTCTTGCAAATTAATTTTATCATCGCTTACAGCCCTTTTGCTTGCGGTTCCTGGCTATGCACAGTTCAGGCTCCCGACCACTCATAATGCCCAGCACAAGGATCTGATAGCCCACCAGCGTCCCGCCGGTATGGCTGCCAAATCCATCTCCTCCATGAGCTATCTTGAGGATCTGCGCAAGCGTGAGGCTATGCAGGACAACGAAATCTATACTGAATACTGGGAAAGTCAGGCGGTGAACCCATACAAGGGTATGGAAATTCCCGCAACCGCCAATATTGATGTTTCAAGTTATGTGGCTCCCGTCAAGGGTGCCGTAACTTCCGGATATGGCTATCGTCCGCGTTTCGGTCGCGTGCATCGTGGCATGGATTTGCGCCTCAATATAGGCGACACTGTTGTTGCTGCTTTTGACGGCAAAGTGCGTCTTACCAAGTATGAGGCCCGTGGATATGGTTACTACGTGGTTATACGCCATGACAACGGCATGGAAACCGTTTACGGACATCTGTCACGTTTCCTTGTTCAACCCGACCAACGGGTGCGTGCCGGACAGCCTATAGCTCTTGGTGGCAACACCGGTCGCAGCACCGGACCTCATCTCCACTTCGAGACACGCTATCTTGGCGTGGATATTAACCCCGAAGCCATCATTGATTTTGAAAACTATGTGCCCCACAAGGATGTGTTTGTTTTTGACAAATCCACACATCAAAAGGCACAGAAATACTCTCCTACCAAAAAAGTCAAACGCCACAAGGCATCAAAACGCAAGCACAAATATTCAGCTTCAAAGAAAAAGAGAAAATCTCGTCGCCGTTAAGCGGCAGCTACAGATACACAGCGAGCGGACATTTTATATGTCCGCTCGCTGTATTATATGGTCTGTATATGTTATTGGCGTGCTTTGGATATAGTGACCAGATATACACCTGTGAAGATAAGGAGCACCGCTATGGTTTTTAAAACCGTGAAGTGGTCAAATCCCATGTAGATACCGATAGCTGTAGCCACAATTGGTTGCAGATAGTTGTACATACCTACTATGGTTGGACGCAGATTCTTTTGGCCTATCATCACGCATATATAAGCTACAAATGTGCCTCCAACCACTATAAAGGAGATTCCTGCCCACGTAGCCGTGTCTATGCTCGCCCACGGGGCTGCAAGTACGGTGGGGATGCTCGGAATGGATAAAATGAGCGTTGCGAACAGAAACATCCATTTCATGAGTGTGATAAGTGAATAACGGCGAATAAAGTTGCGGTAGAGGGTCAGATAGAGGGCATAGCTTAGTTGTGCGGTGAGCACGAGTATGTCGCCTAACAGCGGATTGTTTCCAGTGGCTTGCGTACCGAGATTGCCGCTCACAAGCATTATTGCTCCTGATGCTCCAAGGAGTATGCCTCCGGCTTTTTTCCATGTGATGGGTTCCTCGAGTATGAGGGCCGCAAGTACCATTACCCACATCGGCATTGTGGTGGTGATTATGGATGCTTCGCCCGGCGAGGACAGGCCCACACCGAATATGAAACATCCCTGATTGAACAGTATGCCAAGGCATGCGGCTCCCGCAAGACGGAGCAGGTCTCCGGGCGGAACCTTTTCGTATGGTGTGAACAGTGAGGTGAACCAGAACAGGATCGCTGCACCCGCTATGCGCATATCCGTGAGTAGGAGAGGAGTCACGGTTCCCGCTGTGAGCACGACCTTTGCTGCAGGAGACATCAATCCCCACATCGCATTGGCGGCTATCATTGCCAGATGCCCTTTGGGTTTGAAATCGCTCATATGGCTGAACTTTTAGTTATTTAATGCAGCGAAGCCGCATCCTGATGAGGAGCGGCTTCGGTGTGTAATCGTCAAGTAGAGATTCCCGTGGGGAATTACTTTCTGATACCAAGCTCTTTCTGAGCAATGATGGCACGATAGCGGTTGATGTCCTTCTTCACGAGGTAATCGAGAAGACGACGACGCTTACCTACCAACGCCTTAAGAGCACGAGCTGTGGTATAATCTTTGTGATTTGACTTGAGGTGCTCAGTCAAATGAGCAATACGGACTGAGAATAATGCAATCTGTGCTTCGGGTGAGCCAGTGTCAGTCTTGCTCTTACCGTATTTCTCAAAGATTTCTACTTTTTCGTCAGAATTCAAATGCATTCTTGGAAAATTTTAAGGTGTTAATAATGAATTATATAAGAGCTAAATTTCGGATTGCTCCGATTTTAGCGCCACAAAGGTAGCCATAAACTGTGACATTGCCAAGCTTTTGGCCGAAAAATTGGTTTATTCGGCGTCGTTGTTGCGCTCTTTGGCAGGATTGCGGAAATGAATTTTGTGATCCACATATTCCTGTGCAGCAATGAGGGTAGGCTTGGGCAGCTTCTCGTAATAGCGCGAAATCTCAATCTGCTCGCGGTTTTCCGACACTTCTTCAAGATTGTCGTTGAGTGAGGCAAACTCTTGGAGCTTTTTCTCAAGGTCATGCTTCATTTCTGCGGAAATCTGATTGGCGCGTTTGGCAATAATGCTCACGGTTTCATACACGTTGCCGGTGTCGCTTGACAGTTCTATCATGTCGCGAGTCACGGTGTTGAGCGGAGCGTTTGTTTTCTTGTAGTCCATATTTATATATAGAATAATGTATTTTTTTATTTATTCGGTAGCGTAGTTCTGGGCTATTTTGAGGATATTGTCGGCCTCCTTGCGGTTAGGGCTGTCGGGATAGTTGTTGATGAATGAATAATACTCATCAATAACATCACGAAAACGGGATGCCTTTTTCTCGTCCACGCTCTGGGCGGCCTCCTGATAGCGCGCTTTGAGCACGAGCAATTCCAAATCCTCTTTATAGCGTGAATAGGGATAATTCTTGATGGCGTTTTTGGCCACTATTATTGCTGACTCGTAGTTGTTGCCCATATAATTGCCGAGATTGTAGTAGAGCTGGGCATTTTGCAGCTCCTTGAGGGTGAGTTTGTCCTGAAGCTCAAATATGGCGTTTTGGGCAATGCTTACTTTGTCGCTCTTGGGAAAATAGTCAAGAAATGCCTGAAGCTCCTCTATGCCGTGCATGGTGTCGCTTTGGTCCAATTGCGGGTCGGGTGAGTCCAGATAGTAGCCGTAACCGCTGTAAAAACGTGCCAGTTCGGTATATTTGCCTCGCGGATAGCGGGTGTAATAAGTCTTGAAATATGCTCCGGAGTTCACATAATCCTTGTTCTCATAATGGCTGAGTGCCAAGAGATACAGGGCATCTTCCGCTTTCTCAGTGCCTTTGAACACCGTGATTACATCCTGTAGCACCGTGGCGGCCTGCACATACTTTTTCTGCTCAAAAGCTCGCTTGGCATAATCAAGTTTGTAATCGTAGTCCGTGCTTTTTTGTGCGCGCTGATATTCACCGCATGAACTTAGCGTCAGCGCGGCGAGTAGGGTGATGATTAGGTTTCTGATATTCATTGCATACATTATTGCAGAGTGCAAAGTTACAAAATTTATTCAATACCGCGCCCCAAATCCCACATAAATAATATCACAATCGTAAAAATCACACAAAAACTGAGCTACAATTTTGGAGTTGAGGAAAATATGAGTAGATTTGCGCATGTATTACGGGATGCTGTAGAGACAGCCCCGGATTTTTTCAAAATGGCGGAATCGTTCCGCCAAAAGGTGTTATTGAAATTTTATCTTCCACATTCGAACTTGGCGGTTAGAATATTCACGAAGATATGATTGCAATGGCACCTGCATTGATTGCTATACCTATGCCTTTGAGGCAACGTGTAAGCATATTGGTGTGGGGCTGTTGTTTTATCCGTGAATGAGGTACGCCAAGACCTGAATGTGGGATAAAACAAGATACATTCCTCACACCTTTATCATTTTAAATTCAAAAGAAAGTTGCGTTGAGGGGTGCGCAACCGATATTTTTGTTATGAAAAAAATTTTTTTACTCCTCGTGTTGTTAATCACCGCTCTCGCCTCACATGCTGAGTTGTGGACTCCAGTAGGGCAGGTTCAATGGACAGATGGTATTCTCGGTTGCCAAGATTCGCGTTGGAATACTTCATGGACAGTGAGTGTAGAACGCTCAAATTCGCGTTCGGGCGTTTTCCGCCTGCAACCATATGCCAATTTTAGACCTTCTACTTCTCCAGAGTACAAATATAACAATGTATATGTGTATCTTCATGTGGAAGATACTGAAAAAGTGTATATTGAATACTATAGCTTTTATTATCGCAGTAATAGCTACACTGGAAGTTATCATGTGTATCAAAGGTGTGTGGAAAATGGTTTTGATAGCCAATATTATGGAAAGGTCTCCAATAATACGACAGTGGAATTTCCAATAGGTGCTTTTGCGGTTGATGATTTATCTTCTAGTGCACCTAGGACTTCTCCAACTTCCGATGCTAAGTATTCTTCAAGAGTCCATAAAATAGTATTTCCGGAAGGAGTCCTTGATTATAAGCCTGTGGTTGACACTTGGGTAAACATAGGTAAAGGTCTTTGGGAAGACCCATGGTTTACTATGGATGATGCTAAATATAAGGGTGACATCAATGTTGAAAAAAGTGTTCAGCGTCCGGATGTATATAGATTTAAACCTTACGAGAGTATTGGGTTCGATTATTATGCCTATGTAAATACTGAGAATCAGAATAAAGTGTATTTAGAACCGTATAAGGCAACGGGATCAAGTGGCCAAGACTACGTGTTTACTCAGCTATGTGAGGAAAATGAGAAAAGTCAAAATTTATATGGGAAGATAGAAAATGGTAAAATAACTATTCCTTCACAATATTTTGAAGTGACTTATGGAACAAATACTGGAATCTTGCCATCCGGTCAAAATTGTGTCATCACACTTCCGAGTGGATATAATGACCCGATAGAAGAAGATAGCGGCGTGTTTATGGGGATTGTGTCGTTTAATGACAAGATTACAAACAAACCCATTGCATCCCTTGACGAGAATAATAAAGATAAATTTATGAGCTTTGTCGATGATTTGCAAATGGGCAATGCAACTCTCCTTTATTATGCGGTGGATCAGGCTATAGATGCTCTTAAGGTTCCCTCTTATCCTAATAATTTGAGCAATGCTGTTTTGGTTACATTCACCGACGGCCTCGACCAAGGTTCGCTTGCAATGAAACCCGAATACCGTACCTCAAAAGGTTATGCCGCGTACTTGGCTGAGAAGATTTCCGGAACCAAGATTCAAGAAAACCAGCTGCAGGCTTATTCAATTGGTTTGAAGAGCGGTGATGTAGCTGATGATGAACTGTTTATGCTTAATTTGGAATCACTTGCCTCGTCTTCTGAAAATGCTTTGTCGGTGAATAATATAGCCGAAGTGCAGCAGGAACTTGCAAATATCTATGATAACCTCAATCGTCAAACCACCAAAAGGGTTGTTTCCATAGCAGTGCCCATGATGTCACACGGCGACACTTACCGATTTACTCTTGACCGTACTACCGACAATGTCGCTGACTCTAAAATGTGGATTGAGGGCGTGTTTAGTATCGATGATATGTCGCTGACCAATCTCACCTATCACGGCATGACAAGTGCGTCAGGTTCCAAGGTGGTTGCGGAGCGCGACGGTGTTTATCTGAAATTCACTTTCAATGATTGTCGCGACAGTGAAGGCAATGTGTTGACAATAGAGAAAGATGATATCGACCAGTGGACCTACATCGCATCGCGTGATGTTTGGCAGCACAATGTGGAGAATGATAAAGACGGTAAAATCAATATTGAGGACATCAAGAGTTCTGCAGCCATAATGTTTGCTCTCGACTGCTCAAGTTCTCTTGGCGATTTGTTCCCCGTATTGAAAGAAACAGCCAAGTCGTTTATCGATCGTTTGGCAGGTGGAAACGGTGACTTTGGTGCCATAGAAGGTGTTGAAGACGATGAATTCACTGCCGATGACCCCAATGCTGAACCTGTTTACTATAATCTTCAGGGCATGAGAATCAACAATCCGGGCCCCGGATTGTATATATGCCAAAAAGGCTCAAAAGTCACTAAAGTGCTAATTAAATAATTTGTGTATAGACCTTGTTTTGTGAGCCGGACTCGTGAGGGTCCGGCTTATTTTTTCAGCGGTGTTGAAAGATTTTTTTGGCGAAACGATTAAAAAGCCGTACCTTTGTAATCCGTTATGAAATACGGATTTGACAACGATAAGTACCTCAGAATTCAGTCTGAGCACATTAAAGAGCGCATTGCCAAGTTTGGCAACAAGCTTTATCTTGAACTGGGCGGCAAGCTTTTCGACGATTATCACGCAAGCCGCGTGTTGCCCGGATTCCAGCCTGATAGTAAGTTAAGAATGTTGAGCCAGTTGAGCGACCACGCCGAAATCGTGATCGTTATCAGCGCTCTTGACATTGAAAAAAACAAGGTGCGTCAGGATTTGGGCATAACCTACGATATGGATGTGCTGCGTCTGCGTGAGGAATTCCAGAAACGTGGCTTTCTGGTAAGTTCCGTTGTGGTGACGCATTACAATGGTCAGAGCAGTGCCGACGCGTTTCGTACCAAGCTTAGCCGTCTGGGCATAACCACTTATGTTCATTACACTATTGACGGTTATCCTACCAATGTGGGGCTGATAGATTCTGACGAAGGATTTGGCCGCAATGAATATGTTGAAACCACCCGTCCGCTTGTGATTGTCACCGCCCCCGGTCCCGGCAGCGGCAAAATGGCTGTGTGTCTCAGTCAGTTGTACAATGAAAACAAGCGCGGTATTGAAGCCGGATACGCCAAGTTTGAAACATTCCCTGTGTGGAGCCTTCCGCTCAAGCATCCCGTCAACATAGCATACGAGGCGGCTACTGCCGACCTTAACGATATCAACATGATTGATCCGTTTCATCTTGAGGCTTACGGTAAAACTGCCATCAACTACAATCGCGATATCGAGATTTTCCCGGTGCTGAACGCATTGTTTGAGGGTATTTACGGTGCAAATCCTTACAAATCGCCTACCGACATGGGCGTGAATATGGTGGGGTTCTGTATCAATGACGATGAGGTGTGCTGTCATGCATCCAAGGATGAGATCATACGCCGCTATTACACTGCTCTTGACCGCATGGCCATGGGCGACGGCAATGAGAATGAGGTCAACAAGATAGCATTGCTCATGAAGCAGGCTAAAATTGACACCACATTCCGCCGCACCACCGTGGCGGCACGAGAACGTGCGGAACGCAGCGGTGTGCCTTGCTCGGCAATAGAACTTAGCGACGGCACCATAATCACTGCCGAAACGAGTGCTCTTCTTGGCCCGAGTGCAGCTTTGATACTTAATGCCACAAAGCATCTTGCCGGTATTGACCATGCCGTGAAGCTGATACCGCAAGCTATGATAGAGCCCATTCAGCATACCAAGATCAATTATCTCCGCAGCCGCAATCCGCGTCTGCACACCGATGAGGTGCTTGTGGCTTTGTCCGTGTTGAGCACTCATGATGATAATTGTCGTCGCGCTTTGGAAAAATTACCCGAACTTTACGGTTGTCAGGTACATTGCACTGTGATGCTGGGTGAGGTGGATCACAAAGTGTTCAATAAACTTGGCGTAGGGTTGACCTGCGACCCGGTGAAAAAGCAGAAAAAGTAGCTGTCCCACTCCGCTACTCAAAAAAAAGATGTAAATTTGCCGTGGCTAACACATAAAAATGTTGGCGGCGGCAAATTTTTTACCAACATGGATAATGCACCTTCAAAAAAGCCGATGAAATTCGGCGTTAAAATACTTCTCAATCTCCTTGCCATGGCTTTCATTGGCATACTTTTGCTTTGGCTTGGCACTCTTTGGCTTGATGTATGGACCGACCATGGCGAATATCAGGAAGTTCCCGATGTGCGGCGTATGGCTTACGATGATGCCGTTCAGAGACTTGAAAAGGACGGTTTTGTGGTGGAACTTAGTGATTCGGTGTATGACAACAGTGCTGCCCCCGGCATGGTGGTGGAGCAGAATCCCAAGGTCAATACCAAAGTTAAGCACGCCCGCACTGTGTATCTTACCGTCAACGCTTTTGCGCCACGCAGTGTCACCTTGCCGGCTCTCACCGACATGTCGCTGCGTCAGGCCCGCTCCATTCTTGAGGGTCTTGGTGTGAAGAATATAGAGGTTCGCGAAGTTCCTTCCGAGTATCAGGATTTGGTGCTTAATGTCACTCGCGACGGCCACAGGCTTATGCCGGGTGCAAGAATACCCACCACCGGCACAGTGGTCATAGAGGTGGGCGCCGGAATGTTGGAGAACGAAGGAGATTCGCTGGCGCTGGATACAAACGATATTGATTTCCTCGATCTCAACTGACATAGCAATGAGTCTGGAAACTGAAGACCTGGAACTTCTTGATGATGATGCCGGACTGGATATTGATGCTTCCGGTTCCGAGCCTAATGCCGATGGCATGTATGAGCATTTCAGGTTCGTTGCCGATAAAGGTCAGCAACTGCTCCGCGTTGACAAATTTTTGGTCCTAAGGCTTGAGAAATCATCGCGTAACCGTGTGCAGCAGGCTGCTGATGCCGGATGTATATTGGTCAATGGCAAGCCTGTGAAGAGCAACTACCGCGTGAAGCCGCTTGATGTGGTGAGTGTGGTGATGGACCGTCCCCGCTACGAGCTTGAGATACTGCCGGAGAACATTCCGCTTGACATTGTATATGAAGATGAGCACCTTTTGGTCGTTAACAAACCGGCTGGATTGGTTGTACATCCCGGCCATGGCAATTACAGCGGCACATTGGTGAATGCTCTTGCATGGCATTTCCGCGATAATCCCGACTATGATGTGTCTGACCCCCGTATGGGCCTTGTACACCGCATTGACAAGGACACATCTGGACTCTTGGTAGTGGCCAAAACTCCCGACGCAAAGACAAATCTCGGAAAACAGTTTTTCAATAAAACCACCAAACGCGAATATGTGGCGGTGGTTTGGGGCGTTCCCGATCCGCAGCAAGGCACTATAGTGGGAAATGTGGGGCGTAATCCCAAGGACCGGCTCCAGATGACCGTGTTTCCTGACGGAAGTCAGGGCAAACATGCCGTGACGCATTATGAAGTGCTTGAAAACCTTGGATATGTGTCAGTGGTGCGATGTGTGCTTGAAACCGGACGCACTCATCAGATAAGGGTTCACATGAAGCATATCGGCCATCCATTGCTGAATGATGCCAGATATGGCGGTGATGAGATACTGCGTGGCGAGCGCTCAGCATCGTATCGCAAGTTTGTGGACAACTGTTTTGCAGTATGTCCAAGGCAGGCCCTCCATGCACGCACACTTGGTTTTGTTCACCCCGCCACAGGCAAGGAGCTTTTTTTTAGCAGTGATGTGCCGCAGGATATGACTGCCATGATTGAGCGTTGGCGCACTTATATGGCCTCCCGAGGTTAAAATTTACTAATACCCGATGCCTATGTGGGGGAAAAGTTGTAACTTTGAAACTCAATTTTGCATATTTTTCCACTCGATAATCAATTGGAATTATGAGTAACGAATATGATTTCAGCGACATAGCGCCTTTTGACGATAGCCAATTCAAGGAAAAAATGGCCCAGTTGGTCAAGGAACCCGGCTTTGAGCATGCCGTAAAGTACGTGATGCCCGAAGTGGATTTCAGCCAGTTTGTCCGAAACTTACTCGCTGTACCCGATAAAGAGACTTTCCAGAAGCAGGTTATGCGCCCGTTCATTGAGATGCTGATGCGCAAAACCACCAATGGCATAACCTTTGGAGGTATTGAGAATATAGTGCCCGGCGTGAGCAACACCTATATAACCAATCACCGCGACATTGTGCTTGACGCTTCGTTTCTCAACTATTGCCTGCTCAAAAACGACATACGCACTTCTGAGGTCGCAATTGGCAACAATTTGTTGATTTATGAGTGGATTACAGATCTTGTAAAGCTCAACAAAAGCTTTATCGTTAAGCGCAATCTGCGCCTGACACAGGCACTTGAGGCCGCCAAACAGCTCTCGGCCTATATTCATTATGCCATAAATACCAAGCACGAAAGCGTATGGATAGCCCAGCGCGAAGGTCGCGCCAAAGATTCCAATGATGTGACTCAGGAGAGCCTCGTTAAGATGCTTGGATTGAATGGTGGAGGCACCGTGGCGCACAATGTGATGGAAATCAATCTCTTGCCGGTGTCAATAAGCTACGAATACGATCCTAATGATTATCTCAAGGCCCGTGAATTTCTGCTCAAGCGTCTTGACCCTGAATTCAAGAAATGCCAGCATGATGATTTGTTGAGCATGGAAACCGGTTTGCTCGGCCATAAAGGGCGTGTGCATTTTCAATTCTCACCATGCCTCAATTCCCGGCTGGAGCCACTGGAATCTTCAACCGACAAGATTGACACCGTGAAACAGATTTGTTCCATGGTGGACAATGCCATACATTCCGGGTATAAAATATTCCCTGTCAACTACATCGCCCATGATTTGCTGCATCATTCGCAGGAATATGAGGCCATGTACACCGCTGAAGAAAAATCTGCATTTGAGGTATATGTCAATACTCAGCTTGATAAGGTGAAGCTTCCTGACATTTCCACTCTTGATCGCGAATTCATGCACGAGATGATGCTTCAGATGTATGCCAATCCGCTGCGCAACAAACTTCAGGCTACCGGTAAAAAGCCCGTGCAATAAACTTTTGGAGCGTTTTGCCGTTAAGTTAGAAACACTCTGGTTATGCGCATTTATTTTTTGCCCCTGGTATTGATTGTCGTTGCGTGTCTGGCATCCGACGTCTATATCTATTTGGCTGTATTGAAGCGGTGCCCCCGCAAATTATGGAGCCGCCTGCAGCTGTTGGGCAGCGTTGCAATGTATCTGCTTCTCATCGTTGCGCTCTGTTTGCCCCGTCGTGACGGAAGCGAAGAAGCGCTTCTTGGGGTCATGTGGATGCTCTTCACATTCCTTTCGGTATATATGGCAAAATTCCTGTTTGTCATAATTGATGTGCTTGCATCTGTACCGCTCCTTTTCCGCCATCATCGGCTTCGCTGGCTTACTCGTACCGGAGGTGTACTTTCCGTTGTGGTGTTTGCTCTCATGTGGTGGGGTGCGCTAATCAATCGTTTCCGCACACAGGTGCGCGAGGTGGAGGTGGCCGTTCAGGGGCTTCCCGAGCAGTTTGACGGATACAGGTTGGTGCAGTTCTCGGATTTCCACGTGGGCACGTATGGGTCCGACACCGCCTATGTAAGCAAGGTTGTGAACCGTCTTAACGATTTGAATGGTGATGTGCTTCTGTTCACCGGCGATATTGTCAATCGTCGCACCGATGAGCTTCTGCCATTTATAATGCCGTTGTCGCGTTTGAAAGCAGCGCATGGCGTATATTCAATCCTTGGCAATCATGATTATGGTGATTACAGCGATTGGGAATCCGATGCCCATAAACACCGAAACATGATTTTGATGGATTCACTTCAGAAATCCATGGGATGGCGTTTGCTTCGCAATGAGCATGTCATTCTCAGACAGGGCACTGATTCCATAGCTCTGATAGGAGTGGAAAATGTGGGAGATCCTCCATTCACTGTTTACGGGTCGCTAAATGATTCTTATCCGTCGCTCGGTGATAGTGTGACAAAAGTGCTGCTCACGCACAACCCGGCTCATTGGACTTCTGACATAGCCGATAACGACAGCATCAATATAGCACTGTCACTCTCGGGTCACACACATGCCATGCAGATAGAGCTTTTTGGCTTGTCGCCGGCAGTTTGGCGTTATCCCACATGGGGTGGTCTGTACGTTGATACAAATTCGCGTCATAAGCTTTATGTCAACATAGGTATAGGCACGGTGGGTTTGCCTATGCGCTTGGGCGCAACTCCCGAAATCACAGTTATAACTCTCAGACCTGCAAAATGATATTGATGATAGGGGTGGGAAGCAATGCCCCGGACAAAAAGCAAAGAATGGAGCAGGCTATAGATTTCCTGCGCTCATCGCTTGAGGATTTCCGTTGTTCATCAGTTTATTCTACACCGGCATTGAATGGTGTGGATGCCGATTATCTCAATGCCGTGGCTTGTGGCAGTTGCACGCTTACTGTAGATCAGGCGGTTGCCGTGCTGAAAGATTATGAGCGCAAATGCGGCAGGAAAAAAGGTGACAAGTTTGTGGTGATTGATCTGGACCTCGTTATAGCTGACGGCGAAGTGCTGCGTCCGCGTGACATGCAGCACGAATATTTTTTGCGCGGTTATAACGAGCTTACCGATACTGATTGCTAATCGGTTGCCATAGGCAGGTTCCAAGGCCCGTCACAACGCATGTTGCGGTACGGTATTTTCATAGAGTCACATTCGGCGGCATAGCGCATGGCACGTTTCGGGTGCAGGTCATAGCTGAGTACTATGCTGTCGGGGTGGATTAAATCCGTCAGATTTCTTATGCTTTTGCGGTACCCGCGGCATACCAGCGCATAGTTGATATGGGCCGGAGGCGGGGCCGGAAGTGAATCATGGCTTATAACGGCTATACTGGCATACTTGGTGCGCAACCATGGACGGCGCCATTCAAGCATCCTGTGACGGAATGAGTCTTTGACGCAATATAGGCTGTCATATCCCCGCTTGCCGAGGAAATGTGTGTAACGCTGGTTGGCACGATATATGGCCGCACCACGGTCGGCTGATGTGGCGGTGGTGATAAGCACAGGCTGTTCTCCTGCTATATTGGCTATTATATCTGTATGGTATGTGGTTCGCGCCACATACAGTGTGGATGAGTCCGTTGAATGAGGCCATAAGCAAGTGCATGCTGTCAACATGCACACAGAACCGATAAAAATTGAGCCCCACAATACATTCCGTTTCTCAAGCCATATTTTGAGCAGTGTCACCACTCCTGCATATGGAATTAAAGTCCATGCAGGCAGATAGATGTGTCGCAGTGTGGCATAAGGCAGCGAGGCTACCCACCGGGCCACCCATTCCACTGTGCCGTAAATGTAATCAATGATTCCGCAAAGCCACACGGCATCCCATCCTGCCCATTCAAGGAGCAGAAGCAATGCTCCCGCACCTATCAGCCACGGCAACAGAACAGATGTTACCACGTTGGCAAGCAGAAAATACACCGGCATGTTATGGAAATAGATGCACGAAATCAGGGCAGTCCCGATTATGGCCGACAGAGATACGCACACAAGCCCCATTGCGTTATAAGCCAGCCTGTGACGCATGTTCACCGGATTCAGCGCATTGGCAAACAGTAGAATTGCCGCTACAGCTGCAAATGATAATTGAAATCCTATGGTAAACAGTGAGACCGGGTCGGCCAGTATCAGCACTATCAGGGCAAAGCACAGCGAATTGTAGCCTGAGCTTTGTCGCTGCAAAATCCTCGCGCCAAGATACACACTCAGCATCACTACCGCTCTTACCACTGATGCACCCAGTCCGGTGAACACGGCGTAAAGCCACAGAAGCAGTATCACGATTATGGTGCGTGCCACATTGCCGCCCGCCATTTTGAGTGGCCATAGGGCAAATGACACGAGCATTACTATAAGCCCCACATGCAGTCCGCTCAGCGCCAATATATGGGCCAACCCTGCCGATGCAAAATCCTGTCTCACATCCCGGCTTATTGTGGTTGCGTCTCCAAGCATGGCTGTACATAGAAATTCTTTGGTGCGCGGCTTCAGGCTGCTGTTCAGAAGCAATGCAGTTGCCTTGGAGCGTTCCCTGCGCAGTGCCGGTATAATTCCCGGAGTAGGGGAGATGCTTTTTATACTGTCATCGGGGAGCACACAGTGCATATAGATGCCGCGTTGTCGCTGTATGTCACCGGCAGTTATTTCATCAGGTATATCGTGCTTCGGAACAGTGTCTTGAAATGTGGCCGCGAACCTGATGGTATGCAAGCTTTCGTACTCGGTGTCAAACGATGGTACTGTTGCAGTGGCATAGAATGGTTCTATACGGCTTAGATGCAGCGAATCCACTGAGGCATCCGTCACCCTTAATGTGAGGGTCTGTGATGTGTCTCCTATCCGGGTTTGTAAGATGTCGGCCTTGTAATGATTCGTTTTTCCCGAATATTGGGCCGGTGCTTCGGTTTGTATCCTCACTTTCGCGTTAACGGCTCCTAAAATACCGAGAGCCATGGCAAATGCCACAAGCTTGTAGCGCGTAAAAGCAAAGATTATGCAGCAGGCGGTTGCTGTCGCAGCAAAGTATATCCACCATACAGTAATGCCGCATACCGTACCTGCCACTAGCATGGCGGCAGGGAGCAGCAGCGGCATAAGCGACCACGGCGCTTTGGAGTATGGCGTTAGGCCAGACACACAGGCGCAAGGTATTTGGCAAGCAGATAGCCTCCGGCTATGAGCCATATGTACAGGCAGAAGGCAAGCACAAACGGTTTGGCTCCGGCCTTTTTGAATTTGTCTATGCTTGTTTCAGCTCCTAAGGCTGCCATTGCCATAGTGAGCAGGAATGTGTCAAAATAGTTGATGCCGTCAACTACCACTTGGGGGAACAGATCCAGTGAGTTGAAACCGATCACTACCAGAAATCCTACGGCAAACCATGGTATGTTGAGTTTGCCTTTCTCTCCGTTATGGCCTTTGCTGTTGCGTTTTGCCATCCAGAAGCCAAGAACCAGTAGTACCGGCACAAGCAGCATCACGCGTATCATCTTCACTATGATTGATACGTTGGATATTTCGGGACCCATGGCATTGCCGGCTCCCACGGCGTGGGCCACTTCATGCAGTGTGGCTCCGGAATATATTCCCATTTCCTGCGGGGTAAGGTCAAGTATGCCTGCGCGGTAGGCTATAGGATAGAGAAACATTGAGAGTGTGCCGAAAATCACCACTGTTGCCACAGCTACAGCAGTTTTGTATGGCTGGGTGCGGATGGTGCTTTCTGCTCCGAGCACTGCCGCTGCTCCGCAAATGCCGCTGCCCACTGAGGTGAGGAGTGCTATATCGCGGTCCATTTTCAGAAGCTTGCCTATGTAGATGCCGCCTATGATGGTTGTGGCCACCACTATGGTGTCAATAACTATACCTGCCACACCCACATTCATTATGTCCTGAAATGTAAGGCGGAAGCCGTAGAGTATGATACCCAGACGAAGCACTTTCTTGGAGCAGAACTGTATGCCCGGCACCCATGTCTCAGGCAGATTGTTGCGTAAGGAGTTGGCGTAAAGCATACCCAGGATTATACCTATAATCATGGGGCTGAATGATATTTCCTTAAAAAATTGTGCGTCTCCTATATAAAAGGCGGCACACGCAAATAACGATATAAGCAGCACGCCATGAATCATGCTGATTCGTTCATGTGTGAATTTTGCCATTTCTTATTAATTGTGTTTTTATGTTAGGTATAAAATTATGAATTCCAGATATTCCATGCGGCAAATGCCTGAAGCAGCAGCATCTCAAGGCCATTCTTGGTTTCGGCACCGAATTCAGCTGATTTGCGCATAAACAATGTGGTGTCCGGATTGTAAAGCAGGTCATAGCATAGATGCTCCGGCGTGAGAGCCTCATACGGAATGTCGGGACATTCGTCAATGTGTGGATACATCCCGAGCGGGGTGGCATTGACTATTATCTTGTGGTCGGATATGATTTGGCTGTTGAGGTCGGAATAGGTGAGTCGTCCCGGTGCGGCTGTGCGGCTAACATACACAGCTTCCACGCCCAGATTATTCAGTCCATGAAACACTGCCTTGGCTGCCCCTCCGGTACCGAGCACAAGTGCTTTGGTGCGCACCGGGGTAAGCAACGGCCTGATGCTGTCGCTGAACCCTATTATATCGCTGTTATATCCTTTGAATTTAGGCCCTTTGGGCGTGGGAATGAATTTGATTACATTCACTGCGCCTATTTTTGCGGCATCGGCATCCATCTCGTTCATGTAGCTTATCACCTGCTCTTTGTAGGGGATAGTTACATTCAGCCCGGCAAGGTTGGGGTGTTCGCTTATCACCTCCATGAAATCACCTATATCGGGAATCTCAAAATTCACATATGCGGCATCTGTGCCTTCTGCCTGAAATTTCTGATTGAAGTAATCCTGTGAGAAGGAATGTCCCAACGGGAAGCCTATAAGGCCGTAAAGACGAGCGGGATTTTTATGCATATTAAGCTTTTATGAATTTCGGTGGCAAAAATACACTATTTTGTTGATATATTGATTAGGTGAACTGTAGAAATTTGGGTACATTTGCAGCCGTTATGGTTGATAATATCCATGAATATTCCGGGCGTGTGCTCTGTGGGTTGTTTCGGCAGGCCACAGGCTTTGAGCCTATTGCAGTTTTGCCCATAGGCCAGCAAGGCTCATCACGCCGCTATTGGCGTTTGCAGACGGCCGACGGTTGCTCGTTGGTTGGATGTGTCGGTACCGACAGAAAAGAAAACGATGCATTTGTGTATCTTTCAGGCCTTTTGCATGGTGCGGGCATTAATGTACCCGAAGTATTGGCCGTGAGCGATTCCCGGATGGAATATCTCCAATCCGACCTCGGCTCGCAGTCGTTGTATGACATTATTGCCGCACAGGGCAGTGATACTTTAGAGGTGGATCGGCTTGCCGATGCATGCATGGCTCAACTTGCCAAGGCGCATTACCTATTGCTTGACAAGGTGGATTTCAGCCGCTGTTTCCCTCGCGCCGCTATGGATGCCCGCTCCGTGATGTGGGATTTGAACTATTTCAAATATTGCTTTCTCAAAACCGTGGGCATACAGTTTGATGAAGAATTGCTCCAAAACGATTTTGAGACCCTTGCATTCATGATTGAGGATGAATGTCACGGTGTGCTCATGCTTCGCGATTTTCAGTCGCGCAACATTATGGTACAGGATTCTGTTCCTTGGATCATAGACTTTCAGGGTGCCAGACGAGGTCCTGCGGCCTATGATGTGGCATCGTTTGCATGGCAGGCACGTGCCGGATTTTCAGCCGCCTCGCGCAGATCCATAATGGAGAGCTATATTCGCCATGCGGCAAATTATGAGGCATTTGATGAACGGTATTTTCGCCGCGGTTATCCCTTGTGTGTGCTTGTGCGTCTGTTGCAGGTGCTTGGTGCCTACGGTTTCCGTGGCCTTGTGGAGCGTAAGTCAAAGTTCATAACCCCTATACCTCAGGCTGTGGTTATGCTTAAGGATTTGCTGCGCGACTATAAGCCTGCCAATATATCGTATCTTGGTGGCTTGTTGGAAGAACTCGTCCGCCTTCCGCAGCTTCAGCCCTTGGAGCAGCGCAATCATCTTGTGGTGGAGATAAGCAGTTTTTCTTACAAAAAAGGTGTGCCGCTGGATAATTCCGGCAATGGTGGCGGATTCGTGTTTGATTGCCGGGCTGTGCACAACCCGGGCCGGTACGACCGCTACAAGCATTTGACCGGTCTTGATGCCGAAGTGATTGAATTCCTTGAGGAAAACGGTGAGATTACCGATTTCCTGAATAATGTATATTCCTTGGTTGATCATGCTGTGGAGCGGTATATGCAGCGCGGGTTCACACATTTGTGCGCCCATTTCGGATGTACCGGTGGACGGCACCGTTCCGTCTATTCGGCACAGCATCTTGCCGAGCATCTTTCCGGTAAATATGGTGTGGAGGTAAGGCTGACTCACAGGGAGCAAGGTATAACTCAAATATTTGAGCAGCAATGAAAGCCATGATTTTTGCCGCCGGTTTGGGCACGCGCCTTCGTCCGCTCACTGATCATTGCCCCAAAGCTCTGATAGAGGTGGGTGGCGAACCAATGCTTGGCCGAGTGCTTCGCAGGGCTATCGATGCCGGTGTGACCGAAGCCGTTGTCAATGTTCACCATTTGCCGCAAATGATTGTGGATTATCTTGCTGCCAACAGCAATTTTGGCATAACGATCCATGTCAGTCACGAAGATGACTTGCTGCTTGACACCGGAGGTGGCTTATTGGCTGCCCGTCGCTGGCTTGACGGAAACGAGGATATACTGGTGCATAATGCCGATATATTTACTGATGTTGATATCCGTGACATGTATCGTCACCACATAAATAGTGGCTCGGATGTCACTATGATGGCTTGGAAAAGAGACTCGAGCCGTGCATTGCTGATTGACAAAAAAGGCCGTATGCATGGTTGGACCAATATTGCCACCGGCGAGGTGTGCCCTCCATCCTTGGCACCGGTCCGTGACACCATGGACACTGTGGCTTTCGGGGGTGTGCATGTGGTATCGCCGCGTATATTCAGCCACCTTGAGCACTATGCGTCTGAGCATGGCCAAGTGTTTTCGATTATGCCTTTTTATGTCAGTGCATGCTCTGCAATGCCAGTGTCTATATACACGCCGCCGGCTCCCGTGGAATGGGCCGACATAGGCAAGCTCAACACTCTTGAAAATCTGCGTAACAAATATCCCTCTCATCACTAATTACAATGGACACTATTCTTCCGTTTGCGTTTATTGCTTTCGCATCGTTCTTCACACTTACCAATCCGCTTGGCACAATGCCTGTGTTTCTCACTATGACTACAGGCATGGATGAGCAGCAGAGGGCACACATAGTCATGCGTGCCACCGTCATCTCTTTTTTCGTGCTGATAGCCTTCACCATCACCGGACAGTTCTTGTTCTCGTTTTTCGGCATTTCTGCCAACGGATTCCGCATTGCCGCCGGCATAATCATTCTCAAAATAGGTTACGACATGCTTCAGGCGCGTTTCACGAACACAAAACTGTCGGACGAGGAGATACGCACCTATGCCGATGATATTTCCATCACGCCGCTTTCCATCCCGCTGCTCTGTGGCCCCGGGGCCATAGCCAATGGTATAGTGCTCATGGAGCAGGCCAATACTCTTGCTCTCAAAGCCACTCTTATTGTCACCATTTTTGTGATATATGTACTCACGTATATTATTTTGCGGGCATCCACGCGCCTGAACAAGTTTCTGGGCCAAACCGGCAACAATGTCATGATGCGTCTGATGGGTCTTATACTTATGGTGATAGCTGTGGAATGTTTTGTGGCCGGTGCCCGACCCATCCTTACTGACATCATCCACAATGGCACTGCCATGTGAAAAATAATTTGAAAAAACATCTGCAATTTGTTGCGGGGTTGCTCAAATGTTGCTACCTTTGCACCCGCAAAACCATACAAAACCACTTAATTAACATTTTTAATGGCAACAAAAATCAGATTACAACGTCATGGTCGCAAGAACTATGCGTTTTATCCTATTGTTATCGCCGATAGCAGGGCACCACGAGATGGTAAATTTATTGAAAGGATAGGTTCCTATAATCCGAACACTAATCCTGCTACAATAACATTGAACTTCGAGCGGGCTTTGTATTGGGTAAATGTTGGTGCTCAACCCACCGACACTGTTCGTACCATACTTTCCAACGAAGGTGTGCTCCTGATGAAGCACCTTCAGGGCGGTGTGAAGAAAGGTGCTTTTGACGAAGCTGAAGCTCAGAAACGCTTCGATGCTTGGAAAGCTCAGAAACAGGCCGCTATTGATGCACAGCGCGCATCTATGGCCAGCAAGAAAGAATTAGATGTCAAGCAGCGTCTTGAAGCTGAACAGGCCAAGAATCAGGCCAAAGCTGAAGAAGTGGCTAAGAAGAAAGCCGCTATTGCCGCTGCTAAGGCTGAAGCCGAAGCTGCCGCAGCCGCTGAAGCTGCTGCCAACGAAGCCCCTGCTGAAGAGGCTCCCGCCGCAGAAGCCGCAGCTGAATAAGCCTCAGGCCATAACGAATTCTCACAACAAAGAGCGCATCTTTCGTGGATGCGCTCTTTGTCTGCTTTTTGTGCACACAGTTTTTCAATTTTAGAGACGAATGCTTTGTGATTTGCCCGAGGTTGGTTAACTTTGTGGCTTAATTAAGCGCAATCTGTGCGCCCATTATTTATCACAGCAAAACATTTAGGCAATGGCTGAAATAGAAGAAACCGAAAGTACTGACAAAAAAGGACTTAACTTTGTAGAGCAAATTGTGTGGGACGATCTGCAAGCCGGCAAGAACGGTGGAAGACTTAATACCCGTTTCCCGCCCGAACCAAACGGATACCTACATATCGGCCATGCCAAGGCAATATGCATGGATTTCGGTGTGGCTGAAAAATTCGGCGGCACTTGCAACCTGCGTTTTGATGATACCAACCCCGTGAAGGAGGATGTGGAGTATGTGGACTCTATTCGTGAGGACATACACTGGCTCGGCTTTGACTGGGGCGACCGTGAGTACTATGCCAGTGATTATTTCCCCCAGCTTTACGATTTGGCCATCCGCCTTATCAAGGAGGGAAAAGCCTATGTGGATGACCAGACTTCCGAGCAGATTGCCGCTCAGAAAGGCACTCCCACTACTCCCGGTGAAAATTCGCCTTATCGCAACCGTTCGGTTGAGGAAAACCTTGACCTTTTTGAGCGCATGAATGCCGGCGAGTTTGACGAAGGTGCCCGCGTGCTCCGCGCCAAGATTGACATGGCATCGCCAAACATGCATTTCCGCGACCCCATAATGTACCGCATCATCAAAACGCCCCATCATCGCACCGGTACAAAATGGAAAGTATATCCCATGTACGATTTCGCTCATGGACAGAGCGATTATTTTGAAGGCGTTACCCACTCTATCTGCACATTGGAGTTTGTGGTGCATCGTCCTCTTTACGAATATTTTGTCAAAGAGCTTGCCGATGAATCATACTGCCCGCGCCAGATTGAGTTCAACCGTCTCAACCTCACCTACACAGTGATGAGCAAGCGCAAGTTGCTTCAGCTTGTCAAGGAAGGACTTGTTGCCGGTTGGGATGACCCTCGCATGCCGACCATTTCAGGTATGCGCCGTCGTGGTTATACTCCTCAGTCAATACGCAATTTCATTGAAAAAATCGGTTATACCAAATACGAGGCTCTTAACAGTGTGTCACTGCTTGAACATGCCGTGCGCGAGGACCTGAATGCCGTTTCCACACGTGTCATGGCTGTCATGAATCCCGTGAAGGTAGTGATTGACAACTATCCCGAAGGTCAAACCGAAATGGTAGAGCTGGAAAATAACCCTGAGAATCCTGAAGCAGGTACTCACAGCATGCCTTTCAGCCGTGAGATTTATATTGAGCGTGATGATTTCATGGAAAATCCTCCCAAGAAATTCTTCCGCCTCGCTCCCGGCGGTGAAGTTCGCCTCAAGGGTGCCTACATTGTTAAATGCACCGGCATAGACAAGGATGCTGATGGCAATATCACCACCATCCATTGCACTTATGATCCCGACACTCGCAGCGGTTTGCCCGGCAGCATGCGCAAGGTTAAGGGTACGCTCCATTGGGTAAATGCCGCTACTGCGGTAGATGCCACTGCCAGACTTTACGATCGCCTGTTCTCTGTGGAAAACCCCGCAGCCGAAACTGATAAGGATTTCCGTGAATTACTCAATCCAGATTCACTTAAAGTGGTTAAAGGCATTAAGGTTGAACCGTATCTGGCTGAAAATGCCGTTCCCGGTGCTCATTTCCAGTTCCAGCGCATCGGTTATTTCACACCCGACCTTGACAGCACTCCCGACCACTTGATTTTCAATCGCACCATTGCCTTGAAGGACAGTTGGGAAAAGGCTCAGAAAAAATAATAGACCGATAGAATCTACTCATTGAATAAGCTGTATAACAGGTTTCTGGCAGAAATGGATCAACCGCTCTCATCACGTTATTACGATGAGGATGAGCTGATTGATATATTTGATTATGCCTCTGATATAGCCGATGATGCTGTGCGCGCCGAGGTTATCCTCATGGCACAGCGCTTATGCCCCGACAGTAGGGATTTGGCAGAGCGCAAGGCTATGCTCTATTGGAGCATGGGCAATGATAAGGCAGCTGCCAAAGTTATGAAATCGCTCCCGTCAGGGCGTTTCTTGTCGCGGCTCACCAAGTTACGTATTGACAAGGGCAAAAATGGTCTGACGGCCAAAGATCTTTCGCTTCTTATCAAGAGTGTTAAACCCGATTCTTTGCCTGACGAGGAAGTGATACAACTCATTGACGCGGCTGAGGATTCGGAGCAGCAGCAGTGGCTTGTGGACAATTACGACAGGCTTAAAACACTCGCTCAGTATCCCGAAACATTGATGTATGACCTTGTGGATCCAATCCTTGATTGGTCGGGCGATGCTGATTTTGAGTTTGTCAATCAGTTGTTGGATGATTTGACTATGACATCACCTTATGATCTTGGCTATTGGGAGTTTGCAGCCCAGACTGCCATGGATCGTCAGGATGATCCGGAACGTGCCTTGGGATTTGTGGAATATGCTTTGGCCATAAACCCCAATTCCGTCAAGTCGCTGGTAATAAAGTCGGAATGTTTGCTCCGTGCGCAAAAACCTGATGTCGTTGAGGCTCTTAAAACAGCCCGGTCGGCGTATATGGCCCAGCCTGATTCATTGGACGCTTGTTTTGCTTATTCCCATGCGCTTGAATCCAATAATCGTACCGACGAGGCCATAGATGTGTATAAACGCTATCTTAAAACTGCCAACTGTGACTTGTCGGTTGTAGTGTCCATGGCCTCTTTGTGCGACAATATTGATCTGTATTCTCTCTTAAAGTCCGCTATTGAAAATGTGGACGCAAACGAACGTGAGCATCAGCTTGATGCAGTCTTGACGGGCCTTGTCAGCAAAGGTTGCTATGAATATGTGGCTCAGACCATGCAATTGATTGAGGAACTCGGATTTGAGGATAATTATAAACCCGAATTCATGGTGGAGTTATATTTTCGCACTGATCGCCTTGAGAAAGCTTTGCCTTATCTCATGGAAGCACATCCTTTTGACAACCGCACTTGGCTCATAGCTTTGCTCATGAGTCTCCCGATGCCTGAAAAAGACAAGGCATTAGAGGTTATTGATGAACGTATGCCGGTCCTTGATGCTACAATAGAACAAGGCTCATTGCCCGATGTGATTGAAGCTCAGGCCATAAAAGCGTATGCAAAGATGATACGCCATTGCATAGCGACCGATGCGGAATTTGAAATAGATAAATTCTCGCCTTTTATCACAGAGCTTCCTTTGAAGCTCTAATCAAAAATCAGTCGCAATTCAGAGATAAGGATTCTGATATTTTTCAGCTCCGATAGTTGTGGCCGGACCGTGACCCGGATAAACCGCTGTGTCATCCGGCAAGGTAAGTAGCTGTTTGCGTATGGCATTTACGAGCTGCTGATGATTGCCGCCGGGCAAATCCGTACGGCCTATTGAACCGTTGAACAGAGCGTCGCCGGTTATCACAAATTTGTCGGCTGCGTCATACAATGCTATTGAGCCTTGGGAATGTCCCGGTACTTCAAGGACTTTTAGTTTGCCTGCGCCGAGTGCTATCTCTTCTCCGTCATGCAGATTCACGCCTATGTTTAGTGGCGACGGCTCGGCCATGCGCAAGTGAAACATTCGTGCCTGCTCTGCTCGTCCCAAGCCAAGGGTGGCATCGCCTTGATGCGCTTCCGTTGTAAGGTTATAATGTTTTATTATATGGTCATTGCCCAAGGTGTGGTCAATATGCAGATGTGTGTTTATAAGGTGTGTCACATTGAGTGAATGTGCCTTTATGAACTCATCCAGCTGCAATGCCTCTGCATCGGTTTGCATACCCGGGTCTATAACCGCCGCTTGTTTGGTCGCTTCATCCCACACCACGTATGTGTTGACACCAAACAAATTAAACTCAAATCGCGCTATTTTCATAACTCCACGTAAATTAATGATTTCGAAGCGAAGAACTCTTCTGAAAAATAGTCGCTCAGCGGCACCTCTATCACCGGACGGCGCACGGCGGCTATTTCATCGTTAAGGTCCTTGCCTTTTAAGCATAACAATCCTGGAGGCAAAGCGTTGCGGTCGGGGGCGGAAATATTGCGCCGCACCAGTTTCACAAGTTCGTCAAGACGCATCACTGCACGGCTCACTACAAAATGAAATTTCTCGTGACACTCTCCCATGTCGCCATGCTGAAAAGTCACGTTCTCAAGTCCTATCCCTTCGGCCACCGATGATGCTACCTTTATCTTTTTGCCTATGCGGTCTATGAGATGGAATTTGCACTGAGGCCATAGTACTGCCAACGGTATGCCCGGAAATCCCCCTCCGGTGCCAAGGTCCAGTATCCTTGTGCCGGGTAGTGGCGTGACGAATTTTGCCAATGCCATGGAGTGAAGTATATGGCGCTCATAGAGATTGCCTATATCTTTGCGCGAAATCACATTGATTTTTTCGTTCCACTCGCTGTAGAGTGTTCCCATAAGCTCAAACTGTTGACGCTGATGCTCGGTTAAATCGGGAAAATATTTGAGTATTTCATCCATAATGATGCAAATTTACAAATATATTAGCTACTTTTGCTAATCTCATAACTAAATTCAGATGAAGATAGGAAAACAAAACGAGCTGACAGTGGCACGAATTGTGGAGTTCGGCCTGTATCTGGCTGATGAGGAGGGCAACGAAGTGCTCCTTCCTGCGCGATACATTACCGATGTTCCGCAAGTCGGCGACAAAATGTCAGTGTTTGTATATACTGATTCCGAGGACAGGCCCGTGGCCACTACCGAGCATCCTTTTGCTCAGGTAGGGGAGTTCGCATTTCTTGATGTCGTGGCCGTGACACGTATCGGGGCATTCCTTGATTGGGGATTGATGAAAGATATTCTATGCCCGTTTCGTGAGCAGAAAGTGCGCATGAATGTAGGCATGCAATGTCTGGTGTATCTGTATCTTGACGATGCTTCCAAAAGGGTTGCCTGCTCGGCGAAGATTGAAAAATTTCTTGGCAATGTGCCTCCCGACTACAAACGTGGTCAAAAAGTCAGCGCTCTTGTGTACAAGCGCACCGATCAGGGCTACCTGTGCATAGTGGACAATCTGCATCAGGGCATGGTGTATCATACTTCGCTCTATGCTCCTTTGGAAATAGGGGAGGTTATGGAAGCGCATGTGGCAAAAGTGCGTCGCGATGGCAAGATTGACCTCGTGGCCGGTGGCGATGCCATGGAGCGTTCTCAGAATATAGCCGACCGCATCATAACAGCCATGCAGCAGAACGGCGGATTCTTGAATCTTGACGACAAATCATCGCCGATGGCCATAAGCGACCAGTTGCACTGCAGCAAAAAAGATTTCAAAAAAGCAGTTGGGCATCTGCTAAAACAGGGTAAAATACGGCTTGAAGCCTCCGGTATGTCACTTTTTGACTGTAAATAGCCAAAAAGTGGATTTTTTTTGCCAACTTTGCACATTAATTACAATCAACCTCTTAAAATGGAGTTTTCAGCCAATCAGATAGCCGCCCTTGTTAACGGAAACGTGGAGGGCGACGGAGAAGTTAAAATCAATACTTTTGCCAAAATTGAGGAAGGACATCCCGGTGCAATTTCTTTTTTGGCCAATCCCAAATACATCCATTACATATACACTACCAAATCGTCGGCTGTGCTCGTAAAGCGCGATTTCGTGCCCGAGCAGCCGGTGGAGGCAACGCTGATTCGTGTGGACGACCCTTATGCCACAGTGGCTCATCTTCTCACTATGGTGCAGCAGATGATGACACCGGTTTACACCGGTATTGAGCAGCCTTGTTTTATTGCCGAGGGCGTGGAGATACCCGATAACGCTTACGTAGGGGCTTTTGCATATATCGGCAAGGGATGTAAGATAGATCCGGGAGCCAAAATTTATCCTCAGGCTTATCTCGGTGATAATGTGAGCATCGGTCCTGATACAATTATCTATCCCGGTGTGAAGATTTATCATGGTTGCAAGGTAGGAGCACGCTGCATCATTCATTCCGGTGCAGTGATTGGAGCCGATGGCTTCGGATTCGCTCCTGTGGCCGGCAGATATGACAAAATTCCTCAGATAGGTAACGTAGAGATTGCCGATGATGTCGAAATCGGTGCCAATACCACCGTCGACCGCGCCATGATGGGTAGCACACGCATAGCCAATGGCGTGAAACTCGACAATCTCATCCAGATAGCACACAACTGCACTGTGGGCGAAAGCACTGTCATGGCTGCTCAGGCAGGCGTGGCCGGAAGCACTCACATCGGCGCTCACTGCATGATTGGCGGTCAGGTTGGACTTGCCGGTCACATTACCGTGGGCGATGGTGCGCAGATTGCTGCGCAATCGGGCACGCAAAAGAGCATAGCTCCCGGTGCCCGTTTGTTCGGATCTCCTGCTATGGATTTGCGCGAGTATGGGCGTCAGGCTGTGAATATCAAGAATTTGCCTGAACTTTATGCTTCGGTGCGCGAGCTTGAAAAAGAAATTAATAACATGAAAAAATAAAGCGTAATTATGCGACAAGTTACTCTTAAATCACCGTTTTCGGTGCATGGCAAAGGTCTTCATACCGGCATGCAGATTGAAGCCGAATTTTGCCCGGCTCCCGAAAATCACGGATATAAAGTCCAGCGCATGGATCTTGACGGACAGCCCGTCATTGATGCGCTTGCTGAAAATGTGATTTCAACCACTCGCGGCACCGTTATCGGTCGTGGTGAAGTTACCGTCAGCACTATTGAGCATGCTCTTGCAGCTCTGTATGCTTATGGCATTGATAACTGTCTTATCCGTGTCAATGGTCCCGAGATTCCTATTCTTGACGGCAGCGCACGTGAGTATGCCGAAAAAATTCAGGAAGTAGGCACCGAGGAGCAGAAAGCCGACAAAGATTTCTATATCGTCAAGCAGAAATTATCCATGCGCGATGAAAACACCGGCGCATCCATTGTTGTGCTTCCCGACTCGGATTTCTCTGTGGATGTCATGGTACAGTTTGACAGCCCCGTGCTTGCCAATCAGTATGCGTCCCTTGAAAACCTTGATGATTTTGCCAAGGAGATTGCTTCAAGTCGCACATTTGTCTTCGTTCGCGAGATTGAGCCCCTCGTTAAGAACAATCTTATCAAAGGAGGAGACCTCGACAATGCTATTGTAATTTATGACAAAGTCATGGATCAGAGCGAGCTTGACCACATCGCCGACATTATGGGTGCTCCTCACAAGCACGTTACCGAATTCGGCTTCATTCAGCCCACTCCGTTGAGCAGCGAAAACGAGCCTGCCCGCCATAAACTCCTTGACATAATGGGAGATTTGGCTCTCATAGGCCGTCCTTTAAAAGGCAAAGTTATTGCTACCCGTCCCGGCCACAGCATCAACACCAAGTTTGCTCAGAAAATCCGCAAGGAGCTCAAGCGTCAGGACATTCAGGCCCCGCTCTATGATCCCAACAAGGCTCCTTTGATGGATAACCTCCGCATCCGTGAGCTTCTGCCGCACCGATATCCTTTCTTGCTCGTTGATAAAATCATTGAGAAAGGTGAAAATTATATTGTCGGCATGAAGAACATCACAGCCAACGAACCGTTCTTTACCGGACATTTCCCGCAGGAACCCGTGATGCCCGGCGTGCTTCAGATTGAGGCAATGGCCCAGACCGGTGGCCTCCTCGTGCTCTCGACTGTTGATGACCCCGAACGCTATTCCACATATTTCATGAAGATTGACAATGTGAAATTCCGCAATAAGGTGGTTCCGGGCGATACTCTTATATTCCATGTGTCATTCATGACTGAATTGCGTCGCGGATGCGCCGTGATGAAAGGATACGCCTTTGTGGGCGAAAAAATTGTCAGTGAATGTGAATTCATGGCTCAGATAGTAAAAAACAAATAACATTAGAAATGAAACAACCATTAGCTTACATACATCCCGCTGCCAAAATAGCTCCCAGTGTCGTAATTGATCCCTTCGTAACTATCGAACAGAATGTAGAAATAGGCGAGGGCACACGCATAGGCTCCAATGTCACCATAATGGAAGGTGCACGTATTGGTAAAAATTGCACCATATTCCCCGGTGCGGTGATTTCAGGCATACCTCAGGACCTCAAGTTCCGGGGCGAGGACACTCTTGCTATAATCGGCGACAACACCACCATTCGCGAATGTGTTACTGTCAACCGTGGCACTGCTGCCAAAGGTAAAACCGTAGTGGGCAGTAATTGCCTGATAATGGCATACAGCCACGTGGCTCATGACTGCGTGATTGGCGATAACGTGATTATATCCAATGCCACTCAGATAGCCGGTGAGGTTGTCGTTGATAACTTTGCAGTAATCGGTGGCGGCACTCTTATTCATCAGTTCTGCCACATAGGTCCTCACGTAATGATTCAGGGTGGTGCATTGGTCAACAAGGATATTCCTCCTTATGTCAAGGCTGCCCGTGAGCCTATTGCTTATGCAGGAGTCAACTCCATCGGTCTTCGCCGTCGCGGATTCACCTCCGAGGTTATACGCGACATTCAGGAAATCTACCGTTATCTGTATCTTTCCGGACTCAACAACACCGATGCCGTTGAGCGTATTGAAGCCGAGCTGCCGGCTACCAAGGAACGTGATGAAATAATTCTGTTTGTACGTAACTCCAAGCGTGGCATAATTCGCGGTTACGTATAATCCTTCTGCCGCATAATCTTATAATACAACGGGAGGGTGTCGTCAGTCTTACTGAGGCACCCTCCCGGATTTTTTGTGTGTTATGGCTACTGTTCCAGCTTGTGGATAGTGTCAATAAGCGTGTCTCCGAGTCCTATGGTATATCCTTGGCTGATGAACACAATGCGGTTGAACGTATCGGCGATAATGAATATCGGCATATCAGAATTGGGAAGTTTCATAGCCTCTGTTATCTCTTTGGCCGACTGCCCGTTAATATCGGTGCCGAGGCTTACTGTAGAGGGAAGTCCCTTCATGAGCGATGCATCGGCGCGTTGCAGCTGATCAGCATCCGGATAGAGCAGAATGATGCTGCGTCCCCATTTTTCAAGCTCCGGAGCCACAGCAGCTATGTCGCGCAGTGCATGGTTGGTAGGCTCATGGTTGGGCTTGAGTATGCCAAGCACATAATAACCGCGTCCGGTAGTGGAAAGCACCGATTTATCTGTGCCGGTCTTCTGGTCGTGATACAGGTTTTCGGCATTGAAGCTGCCTATCACCTGTACATCGGTGGAATCCTGACGGATAACGAGTGGCCGCACAGTGAGTGAGTCGGGTGCTACCTTGAAGAAGTCCATTCTTGACAGCACACTGCCGTTGGCCATGCGCTGCCCCGTAACGAGCATGTACTCTCCCGCCTCAACCTCTGTCGGTTCTTTAAAAAGCGAGCTCCATGTGCCGTCTTCAGGATAATAGAGCAGTTGGTCTCTGCCACCGTCAAGTTTCGACAAAGTGAATTGGGTGTAATATTTCGGGTCGTCTATGCGTCCGGTGGTTGTAAAGGTTAACTGCAGCTTGCCCTTGGGTGTGGGAATAGCTTCCATTGGTGCCGTAAAATCGGCATCCGTCCACTGGTCGTTACTGTCTGCCCATTGTGGTTTGTATGTGACCGGATCAATACGCGCCGGAATTCCCATGGCGCGTGCTCCTGCCACAAAGAATATGTCACGTGATATCGGTGCAGTGTAGCGGTAGGATAGGGTGGATGACGGGTTCATGCGGGTAGTGGAGGGATACCACGCTGCCGTTCCGTCAATCGAGTCTGCCACCCATTTCACCCATTTCACCGGATTTGCTCTGAACTCATTCTGTATTTGTGCAGGGAAATGTTTGTTGAAATCCTTGCGGAATGGTGTCAGCTCCTCGGTGTCGATGCGTGGAGAAAGTATATAATTGGCATACAGCTCTGTTGGATAGATGGGCGATGTCATGCAGTCAGCCAATATTTCCGGCTTCACATCGCTTATATCTTTCACATTCAGCGATTTGATAAGGCTCATGGCGCGGGCGCGGTCATGAGGCGGTGTGGAACGCAGAAACTCCGTCAGCACTGTATGATTGGCGCGTGCATGGCTCATCACATACTTCATGTCTTCCGCATTGAGATTAAGTTCGGCGGCCAGTGCTTCCGCAGCCTCTGGAGTGGCAAATGTGGCGGCATACGCTCCGCGAATAGAATCCTCATAGGCCAGACGCACCTGATTGGCAGCCACCTGCGCATCGGTCACAGGTGTGAGGTTGTTGCCCGGTACGGGAGGCACTACATCCAGTTCCAGCACTCCGTTTTTGGCTTCTTTGCTCAGTGTTACGGTCACATTTTTGTCCTTGCCCACCGTGGTTTTGGTAAATCCGAATCCATCTTTTTTGTCGGCCCACACTATCAGGTCTCCAAGGCCGGTAATGAGTTCGGCATGCCCTTTGGAGTCAGTGACCTTTCCGACTATCGGATAAAACTCTCCGTAATTGTACAGCCTGAATGTCACGTATGCGTTTTCGGCCGGTGTGCCGTCACTGTTGAGCACCGTCACATGAGTGGTGTCAACAGGAGCATAATTTGACGTCACATTAATATCGGTGTAATTGAGCTGTTGAAGCAGCTTCTCTTCCGGTCCGTCATAGCGGCCATACACACGCGAGTTCATCAGCATTCCGCGCGAGGCCGGCGCATTGAACCATGCAAGGTTCAGCACCGGTTCTGGTTCACAAGCGCCAAGAAAATACCATTTGCCGTCTGCCCAGGCTTCTACCCAAGCATGATTGTCGTCGGTATGCGCCCAACGCGGGGTATATACCTGACGAGCCGGTATTCCCATTGCACGCAGGGCGGCTACCGTGAATGTGGATTCTTCGCCGCAGCGTCCTATGGCGGTGTACACTGTAGCCAGCGGAGCATGAGTTCTGGCATCCGATGGCTGATAGGTGGCTTTTTCGTGACACCAGTGGTTGATTTCAAGTATGGCATCACGCATTGACAGGTTTTTGACTCTGTCTTTAAGCTCGTTGTAGAATATCGGTCGGTGAAGATCAAGTGATTCGTTGTTGACGCGCACCGGCAATACAAAATGACGGAACTCACGGTCCGGCACCTTTGCGCCCCACGGCATCTCTTTGCGGGCCTGAAGCGTGGTGTTTACGTTGGTCAGATAGAAATCGGCATCATGGTCAGTGATGTCAGGCAACGGCATATAGGCATAGAGCACCATAAGTGCATCGCGCTGTTCCGGCGTAAGGGTGCGTGAGAACACATCCAGCAGAGCCTTGTCTGTGAGTTGCGATGTGCGCGCTTCAAAATCCTCGCGCACTGCGTTGTCGGCAATCTGTGCGTTGGCACTTAGCACAAATGCTGCGGCGAGAGCTATGGCTGTAAATCTGATATTCATAATTATTGGTTTGTGCGCATGGCATGCGCTATTTGATTCACAATATCTGTATCGGTGGTCAGGCGTGTATATTCATCGGTCCCGGCGGCGCCCATCGACACCCCCTGATGCTTGTGTCGCATGCCGCTGGCAAGAGGAGCGCGGGCAGAGGCATGCAGCTCATGTACGCCGCCCTTTTTCATTATTTCGGCTGCATTTGAGGGTGACACGCCGCCACCGGCGAGTATTGTCAGGCGTTCTCCTGCCTGTTGCTGTAAGCACTCCAGCATCTCCACGCCTTCCTGTGCTGAAGCTGCGCATCCCGAAGTCAGTACTCTGTGGCATCCGAGTTGTATGATGTCTTCAAGAGCTTCTTTGGGAGATCTCACCAGATCAAATGCGCGGTGAAATGTTATGCTCATGTCGCCGGCCTCACTCACCAGTTTTCTGCACAATGCCATATCAACATCCCCGTCCGGGGTCAGCGCACCTATCACCACTCCGTCTGCGCCAAGTTCGCGCATTGTTTTTATGTCATGGAGCATTATGCCTGCCTCCTCATCGTCATAGAGAAAATCCCCCGGACGCGGGCGTATGAGCACATGCACTTTTATTCCGGGCGTTTTCAGCGCGGCTGCCACAAATCCTGCTGACGGAGTCATTCCACCCTCGGCAAGACCGGAACATAGTTCCACACGGTTGGCCCCTCCATCTGCCGCCGCATGCACGCTGTGCATGTCAGCTGCGCATATTTCAAGTTGCGGTGTCATTATTTGACCGATGTTTCAAGTTCTATGATATGGTCTATGGCCGTGGGCACGGAATCAAGGTGCAAGGTCACTCCACCCTTGTTTTTGTGGGTGGTATAGCGCACTTTTTTGCCCGATTCAAATTCCTTGGCACTCTTCACCTTGCATGCGAGTGGCAGATGTATGTCGGCGGAGTCGGCGGCAAGTACGTGTACAAACAGAGTGTTTCCCCTGCGGGTGGTGGTGCCCCATGTTTGGGCGGGAAAATCGCTGCCTGTGGTGCGGTAGATGGTCTCGCCGTATTTTTTCATCCATTGGCCCATCTCCTTAAGGCGGCTGACAGCCACTTCCGGAAGTTCACCCGATGGCTGCGGACCGATGTTGAGCAGCAGGTTTGCGCCCATTCCTGCGGTGTTCACGAGATAATGGATGAGTGTTTTCACATCTTTATAATCCTGGTCCTTGATTTTATAGCCCCACATTCCGTTCATGGTTTGGCATGTTTCAAGAGGCAGCTGTGAAATGTCCTGTCCTGAGAGCCCTGCCGAATTTTGTCCCGGAATGTCGCGTTCAAATATCTGTATGTCCTCGCCCGGATAAGGTGTTTGATGGTGGTTGTTGCCAACCAGACAGTGTGGCTGCAAACGGTGAATCATGGCATACTGCTCGGGAAGTTGCCAGTTGAAAGGTATCGAATCCTCATCGTGGTCCCACCATCCGTCAAACCAAATGGCTCCCAGATCGCCATAGTTTGTAAGCAGTTCTGTGAGCTGTGCGTTCATGAATTCATAATACTTGGGCCAGTTGCGTTTTGTTGAGTCGCGTCCGGTGTACAACCCTGTTCTCCCCGACGGATAATCTTCGCGGGTCCAGTCTATATGTGAATAGTAGAGATGAAGCTTTATGCCCTGTTTGTGACATTCGTCTGCAAGCTCTTTGATTACATCGCGTTTGAAAGGGGTGGCATCCACTATGTTGTACGGCGATTGTTTTGTGTGCCACATTGAGAATCCGTCATGATGGCGTGAGGTAAAGCATATGTATTTGGCCCCAGATTCCTTGATAGCGCTGACCCATTCGGCTGCATTGAATCGTGCGGGATAAAATCCTCGTGCCGCTTTCGCATACTCCTTGGCATTTACATTGGAGTTCAGGTACCATTCTCCTTGCCCGAACATTGAGTATATGCCCCAATGCAGGAATATGCCGAATCCTGCGTCGGCAAACTCCTGACGCGCCTCAAGTATTTCCGGAGTAGGGGTGTAAGTTGAATTTCTGTCCAGATCTTGGATTTCCGTCGCTGCATAGGTCCCCATGGAGGTCGCGAGCATGGCGGCTGCAACGGTTGTATAACGTAAATTCATGGCAAAAATGTGATGTAATAGATTGTATATTAGCAAAAACGGAACTCATGCCGGTTGTGATGTCAGGGTATGAGTTCCGTGTAGAAGGTGGTTGTTTCTTTATTTAAAAAGGAAGGTCGTCGGTGGGGTCGGCTGCAGGGAGTTCCACGGCTGGCGGGGGAACTGGCATTCCGGCATCCATACCGCCGGCTGGAGCGGCAGCCCCTGATTTCTCGGCTTTCCATCCTCGTATGCTGGTGTACCAGCGTCCGTTGTATTCGCGGCTTTCAATGTCAAACGACAAGGTTATATCGTCGCCCACGTTGAGGGGATATTGGTCGGCTCGATCGCCGAAAAAGTCAAAATGCACTTTTCTGGGATAAGTTTCCTGGGTCTCCAGTACATATTCGCGTTTCTTCCATGCGTTGCCGTTTTTTGATGTGCCCGACATTTCCGGAAGGGCGAGAATGATTTTTCCTTTTATTTCCATTGTGAAAAATATGGTTCTTGGATTTTTACAATTACTTTTGTACAAAAATAGCCACTTGGCACGAAAGAGCCAAATATTTGTGGCGAAAGTTATGAATAATTATTAAACCACAACTGTATATGAGCGAGCAGCAAACATGGTGGACGGCACCTACTCAAAGCGATAGCGGACGATTGATAATGGTCACTGGCCGCAAAGATGTGAAGAAATGGATGGATAATCCCAAATTCAATATCCGGGTTGAGGTAACGTGGCGCTACGACGGTGATGCTTCAGGCATGCCCGATGTGCCTACCTCCACTCTCATGGAGGAAGTGCAGGATGCCCTTACCTCTTGCTTCGCCAAGGATCCCGTGGCAGTCTTGACCGGAATATTCACCGGTGACGATGAGCGCAACTGGGTATTCTACACCCTCTCCACACACATCTTTGGGCGTAAGCTGAATGAAGCGTTGGAGAAATTTCCTGTGCTTCCGCTGAACATCTATTGCGAGAATGACCCCGAATGGCTTGAGTACAAGGAAATGTGTGAAGCAGAAATAAACATTGACTAAAAGAGGAGACGCGTCATGCTCATTTTGTAATCCTCAGCACCCTCATGATTGCGATATGGCATGGTTGGCTCGCGTATTCTTATATATTAATTAACCCTTCGGCCAACGGGAACTAAAAAGTATTGAGATGAAAAAAATTCTGATTTCAGCAATGTTGATTGTCATGGGATGTTTTTCAATGGCTGCACAAAACAGCATCGTCAACAATCCTGACAATAAAGCTTATTTTGGTATTCGTGTCGGAGGTAACCTCACATGTCCCGGCAAACTTACTTCTGATGATGTAGATTTTAGTCTGTTCAAAAATGGTGGCGGCGTTGAAGTAGGAGGTATATTTAATGGCCCTATTGTTGCAAATTTCTATATTGAACCCGGCCTGAAACTTTATTTTGACACCTATTCAGCAAAGAAGGGATTGGTTAAGTATCTTACAAACGGTATCCTTAACAGTGTTTCGGTACGCAAGTTCGGTATGCGTATTCCTATCATGGCCGGTTACCATTTTGATTTTACGCAAGACATAAAGCTTTTCGTTTTCACCGGTCCCGAGTTGGATGTATGTTTCATCGGAAAAGAATATGACAAAGGCCAATACGTTAAAATAAATGAAAGTCTCTACGGTGATAATGGATCAATGAACCGTGTTAATTTACTGTGGGGATTCGGAGCCGGAATTTCATATCAGCACTTATATTTCGGAGTTAGCGGCGGAGTCGGTGTGCTGAACATGGCAAATACCTCAGATCTCAAATTTCATGAAAATAGAGTTACCTTTAGTCTCGGTTACAACTTCTAAGCTCCCATTCAGCTAAAATAAACACCAACGCCTGCCGACACGTATATCCCGTCAGCAGGCGTTGGTTTATTTATGAAAAATATAATTCTGGCGTCTATTTCACCCCATTGAATGGCGGGGGAGTGTCTGCGGAATCCTGTTCCCCTGATTTCTCGCCATCTGCCGTATCAGCCCCCTTATCGTCGTTCACTTCCTTATCATCATTGGTATCGGTAGTGTCAGAACTTTCCGTAGTGTCTGATTTGGAAGGCAGTGCTTTGTTTGCCTTTTCATTGGCTGCAAGTATCTCGTCTGTGCGTGACACCCACGGGCGTTTGCCAAATATTTTCTCCACATCTTCCGTGAAAATAACTTCACGCTGAATAAGAGTTTCTGCAAGCTGCCCATGTCCTTGTGCATGCTCGCGCAGAATCGCCTTGGCACGTTCATATTGCTCGTTGATGATGCGCGACACTTCTTGGTCTATCATCTTGGCGCGGTCATCACTGTAAGGCTTGGAGAAACCGTAGTCCTGACCCGTGGAGTCATAATAGCTCAGATTGGGCAGCTTGTCGCTCATGCCGTAATATACCACCATGGCGTATGCCTGCTTGGTCACGCGCTCAAGGTCGTTGGCTGCGCCGGTGGATATATGCCCCAGAAATACCTCCTCGGCGGCACGCCCTCCAAGTGTGGCGCACATTTCGTCAAGAAGCGCCTGCGTGGGAGTGATCTGACGTTCTTCGGGCAGGTACCATGCGGCTCCAAGGGCTTTGCCGCGAGGCACTATAGTGACTTTGATTAGCGGATTGGCATAGCGCAGAAACCATGACACGGTAGCATGCCCCGCTTCATGTATCGCTATGGAGCGTTTCTCTTCGTCGGTGGTGATTTTGGAGCGTTTTTCAAGGCCGCCTATTATTCTGTCAACGGCATCTATGAAATCTTGGCGTCCTACTGACTCTTTGTTGTGGCGCGCTGCAATAAGAGCTGCCTCATTGCACACATTAGCTATGTCTGCACCTGAAAAACCGGGTGTCTGGCGTGCAAGAAGATCCACATCCACAGTGTCATCGGTCTTGATTTTCTGCAAATGCACATTGAATATTGCCACACGGTCATTAAGATCCGGCAGATCTACATATATCTGACGGTCAAAACGCCCGGCACGCAGCAATGCCTTGTCAAGAATGTCGGCGCGGTTGGTCGCGGCAAGTATTATCACGCCGCTGTTGGTCCCGAAACCGTCCATCTCTGTCAGAAGCTGGTTCAGTGTGTTCTCACGTTCATCGTTGGCTCCCATATTGGGGTTCTTTCCGCGAGCACGGCCCACTGCGTCTATCTCGTCAATAAACACTATGCACGGTGCTTTTTCCTTGGCTTGACGGAAAAGGTCGCGAACGCGCGATGCTCCTACTCCAACAAACATTTCTACGAAATCTGAACCCGACATGGAGAAAAACGGCACATTTGCCTCTCCTGCCACTGCTTTGGCCAATAGGGTTTTACCTGTTCCCGGAGGGCCTACAAGAAGTGCGCCCTTGGGAATTTTGCCGCCCAGATTGGTATAGCGTTGCGGATTTTTAAGAAACTCCACAATCTCCTCTATTTCGGTCTTGGCTTCGGACAATCCCGCCACATCCTTGAATGTAACCTGAATGGGTCCATCCTTGTCAAATATCTTGGCCTTGGACTTGCCCACTGAGAACACTCCGCCGGCACCGTTGTCTTTTCCGCTCATGCGCCGCATCACCCAGAACCAGAAGGCTATGAGCAGAATCACCGGGCCGAAGGTCCACAAATAGGATGATACTTCGCTTGATTTTTCGTATTCCACTGTCGGACGTTTGTCTTCCGGCAACGAGTCTATCATGTCCTGAAATTTGGTCGCTGACGGTGTATCGGCGGTGACTTTGTATTTTACGCCTTCATTTCCCTTGTAGTCCGGAAACTCCTGTTTGGCGGCCTTAGGGGTCAGATAACCTTCAGCAAGGTCCCTGCCTTTCACTACTACAATCTTTTCCAGACTGCCGTTGCGCACAAGCTGTTCAAAGCGTGTGTAGTCCACTCTTTTTGTTTCGGCATTATTATCCATATACAGCATGCCTGCGAGCACCAGTACTATGATGGCGTACATCCAGTACAGGCTGAATCGGATAACAGGCTTTTTGGGTTGTGGTTTTTGAACCATGGGGGATAGGGATTATAAGTGAAATATCGAAAGGTAAGTTAGTCAAGATCGGGGATTTCCTCCACCGGAGCATCGCTCCACAACTCTTCAAGGTTGTAGCGTTGGCGCGTTTCGGGCATAAACACGTGCACAAGTGCATCGCCATAGTCTATCACTATCCATTCTGAGTTCTGATAGCCATCGTAATTGTACGGCTTGCGCCCTGCATGCTCAAGCAGATATTCGCGCACACTGTCGGCTATGGCACTAACCTGCATGGTGCTTGTGCCTTGGCAGATAATGAAATGAGAGGTTACGGCACTCTCGTTGCCGGAGAGGTTGATATGCGTTATTCCCCTTCCTTTACGTTCTTGAATACCTTCGGTTATTAATTTTACTATATCTTTGTTTTCAGTCATATATGTGATGAAAAAATAAGTACAAAAATAATAAACATCAATGTATAAACAAAAGTCGTGCCAAAAAAGATTTACTCATAGCGCATTGATTCTGCGGGTGACAATCGCGCTATGGCCTGCGACGGGAGGATGAGAATGAGCCACGACAGTATTATGGCGCAGATATTGAGCAGCAATATCCACCACCAGCCTATTTCCACCGGCACATAATCCAGATAGTACGCGTCGGCATCAAGCGGCAGCACATGACAATATTTTTGGATCAGCAGCAACCCAATCCCCACTATGTTGCCTATAAGCAATCCGCGCACCACTATGCGCTGCGCCATATAGATGAATATCCTGCGCACAAATCCGTTGGTGGCTCCCATAGCTTTCAGCAATCCTATCATGCGCACACGTTCCAGAATGAGTATGAACAGGCATGATATTAGGGTGAATCCCGACACCACAGCCATGAGAATCAGTATAACCACCACATTGGTGTCAAGCAATGACAGCCATGTGAAATATACCGCGCCGGTATGGTGTACATTGTCAATTACATATAGAGGAGTCTCCCCGGGATGCTCTGTGAGTTGGCGCAGCAATGCGTCATGTATCTCCGATGTGGCTTGGTCCACTTGCGAATCGTCAAGCCCGCTTATCTCAACCACGCTTCCCGTTATTGAGTCAACATGCGCAAGGCGCTGCAGCATGGCAAGCGGCGTAAAGGCATACATGCCGTCAAAATCTGAAAAATGAGTATTGTAAATGCCGCTTATTTTGAGTGCGCGGGTGCGCAGATTGTTGTTGTGCAGAAAATGTGTTATGAACTTTTCTCCCACCTTCACGTTCAGTGCGTTTGCTGTGGAGGTTGAGATGGTTACATAATTTAGGCTGTCAGGATGATTGGGAGGCATAGTGCCTTGCACCAGATTGTCGGCTATGAAATCATAGCTCTCGCCGGTGCTCATCCCTTTGAGTATGATGCCTTGAAATGATGTGTCGGTCTTGAATATCGCCGGACGGCGCATAGCCAATGTTATCTCTGCTTCAGGCACAGTCCTTTTGATAATGGATTGCAGGGTGTCCGACAGTCTTATGCCCGGATTTTCATGGTCGGGAGAGTAAGCCTCTGCCGGATACAGCATTATCTGTGAATTGAAGTCGCTCACCTTTGAGCGTATCTCCTGCTTGAAACCTATCACTACAGCTATGCTCACCATCATGATAACGATGGCAAGTGCCATACCTGTTACCGCAACGGTCACTCCCACGGCCATGCGGCGTGACCCTTCGCTCTTAAGGGCCATCCGTCGGCTTATGAGCAGCTCAGTCTTCATTGTGTGTGCGGCCCGGATATGCTTTCAAGGCTTCGGCCAGCACTTTTAGAGCCTGCGCAAGGTCCTCTTTATTGAGCACGTATGCCATGCGCACTTCATTGTGGCCCAGTCCCGGGGTGGTGTAGAAGCCTGAGGCCGGTGCCATGAACACTGTGGCCCCTTCATAGGAAAATTCGCTCAGACACCATTGGCAGAACTTGTCAGCATCGTCAACCGGCAGCTTTACCACTGTGTAGAATGCTCCCATGGGTATAGGGGAGTAGCATCCGGGTATGCGGTTGATGCCATCAATGAGGAATTTGCGCCGTTCCACATACTCGTTGTAAGTCATGAGCATGTACTCCCGGCTGGCGCCTATTGAGGCTTCTGCCACTATTTGGCCTAATAATGGAGGACTGAGACGTGCCTGACAGAATTTCATTACATTCTTTTTCAGCTCTTTGTGTTTGGTGATGATGGCTCCGATGCGTATGCCGCACTCGCTGTAGCGTTTTGACACTGAGTCAATGAGCACCACCTGTTCCTCTATTCCAGGCAAGTGAAATGCCGAGATATAGGGTGCCCCGGTATAGCAGTATTCACGATACACTTCGTCAGAGAACAGAAACAGGTCATATTTCTTCACTATGTCCCGAATCTGGTTCATCTCCTTTTGTGTGTAGAGGTATCCGGTAGGGTTATTGGGATTGCATATCAGTATGCCTTTGGTGCGGGGGGTGATGAGCTTTTCAAATTCCTCAATTGGAGGCAGCGCAAACCCCTGGTCGATGGTTGACGGTATGGTGACGATTTTTGCCCCGGCTGATATGGCAAACGCCATATAGTTGGCATATGCCGGCTCGGGCACAATGATTTCGTCCCCGGGGTCAAGACACGCCATGAAAGCAAACAGCACGGCTTCCGATCCGCCGGTGGTTACTATTATGTCATCGGCTGTCACATCTATTTTGAAACTGTGATAATAGTCCGCAAGGCGTTCGCGAAGCGATAGCAATCCTTCCGATGGACTGTACTCAAGCACTTTGCGGTCAATATGTTTCAAAGCCTCCAGCCCTTCGGGGGGAGTGGGTAGGTCAGGTTGACCGATATTGAGATGATACACTTTGATGCCTCGGGCCTTGGCCGCATTTGCCAATGGCACGAGCTTGCGTATAGGAGAAGCGGGCATCAGTTCGCCGCGCTGTGAAATCTTTGGCATATAAAACGGATAGAATATCTGATTTGTATTGCAAAGTTACACAAAGTTCATCACCGACAAAACTGTTATGTCAAAAAATCCACAAAAACAGCCATTGTCTTGCAATTTGTTGCTGTTGGCTTCATGCCACCATTCTCATCCGTTCATACAACAGCAGGCGATGCCTGTTGGCACCGCCTGCGTATATGATGTATTGCGAATTAGAAACGTAATGTGGCTGTGAGCACTATATTGTTGTAATTCTCTGTGAGTTTTGCCTGATAGGGAGTCGCCGTCAGCCCTGCAGTGTCAAACGCATCGTTGGGTGTGAACGAATGGTATTCGCTCGTACGGTGTTTATACACGTATGCTGCGTCAATAGAAAAATTCTTGTAGCGGTATCCCAGTCCGCATGTAATGTACTGCGTGCTGTTGTCAAGAGTATATGCAGGATTGGTACCCGTGTCGTCAGGATTTGAGGTATAAACCGTAACCTCATTGTTGCTTATGGCTATGCCGGTAGGGGTGGATTCATGCACATAACCTGCTCTTATGCTCAGTTGCGGCAATATGCGGTATTCGGCTCCGAATCGCAGTATGTTGGCAGCTTTGTAGTATGTTTTGATGTCTTGGTTGTAATTTGTAAGCTCATCGCCATAATCTGAGCGGAGATTCATGTTCTGGTAGGGACGGTACTCGTATTCCATACTGATGATGCCGGATGTGCCTATGATGCCGGCTGCGCTCACCTGCATGCGCCATGGGGTGCGCAGTTTCCACGAACGGTACTCATTGGGAGTGCCGGAGTAGTTTATGTTATGGCCGTCAGGGTTGAAGAATGTGTAATCATAATTCAAATCCGCACCCGATGACTGATTGATGTTGTAATAGGTAGGTGTGTGAAACGCAAAGCCGATACGCAATGCGTTGATGGGGCGAACTATCACTCCTAACTTGAAGTTGAATCCCGTACCGTCAATATGTTTGTAGTTTGACAGTGTCGTATTGGCGTTGCCTATCTCAAGCTCTCCGAGTTCCGCAGTGGGGTCCATTATCACTGCATTTTTGATATCTTCGGTATAATGAGTGTTCTGCGTAAGCTCAATATCGGTTATGCCGAATCCCATGCCCCAATATACCGTGTTCATGATGTTGCCGCCAAAATCTATGGCATATTCATCCACATATCCATGCTCATCCACATCAAACTCGCTTATGCCTGTTGATGGTGTGCGGTCACCGTTGGAGTTGACATGATCGTTCTGCCATGGGCCTTGATATTGGCTCGTGCTCCCGATAGGATTGATAGCCATGCCGTTGTAGCTCAGAATACTGAGCCATGGTATGTAGTCAGGACTGCTGTAACCTCCGTTGTCTGTGCCCTCAGCCGATAGCTGATTTGAGGTATAGCCGTCGGAATATTGGGCCACATAATTGTATAGCGACCCGTTCATGCGGGCCTGCCCCTTATAGCGGCGGTTCATGTTCACGATTCGTCCGTACGATACGCCCCATGTGAAATAAGGCATCACATCATTGCCAAGCCATGCCGCACCCACATAACCGAAATTAGGCACACTCACTTTGGTTTGGCTGGTGGACTGTGTCATTATTGATGTGGCGCTCTTGATGGAGGAAGCCTCTATGTTGAGGGTCACACCCAATTCGCTCTTGCGGTATAACCCTATGCCGCCGGGGTTGTTGTTGAGGGTTGACAGGTCGCCGCCGAGAGCACCGAATGCTCCGCCCATCGACATGTATCTGGCCGTACCGCGCAGGTCGGAATGTGATAGCTGAAAAGCGTCAATTGCTGTCTGTGAGTACGCCAGAACAGGAAGCGTGGCCACTATGGCAGAAAGGATGCGAATATTCATAGTGAGTGATGTTTGTTAAACAATGAAAGAGATGTTGAGGAGAGAGTATTAAAAAAAATGGTTATAAGCGATATGATTAATGACGCCCGCGTCCGCTGCCACCACCGCGTGATGAGCCGCCGCTGTAGCCGCCACCGCCACGGGAATATCCGCTGCCGCCACTGCGGTAGGAACCGGTAGAGCTACCACCGGGACGGTATGAATTGCCGCTGTTGCTCGGGCGTGAATACCCGTTGTTGGATGTACCGGGGCGTGAGTAGCCGCTGTTCCCGGATGAACCCGGACGGGAATATCCTGAATTGCCGGTATTGTAACCCGGGCGGGAGTACCCGTTATTGCCGGGTCGGGATGTGCCGTAGCCGGGACGGGAATATCCCGGGCGTCTGTTCCCTGTGCCGGTATTGTAGCCCGGACGGATGTTGCCTGACGGACGGTTGGGACGAACCGTTCCTGCCCAGCCCCAACCCGGACGATAGCCCCAGCCGGGACCCCAGCCCCAGCTCCAACCGGGACGGTAGGGATAATTCCAGCCCCAATTCCAGCTCCAGTTCCAACTCCAGCTCGGACCATACCACGGATCCCACATTCCCCAATAATTATAATAGGGATTGGCCCACGCCCATGCGCTGCCGTAATATGGATAACCCCAGTAGGAAGGGTAAGGATTATTGACTATAATGTTGACGCTTGTTGCAGGCTCGCTGTAATAATACTGCGCTAATTCCGGATCCGTGGATGAGGTCACAATATCCGGATTGTAGAATTGCTCTATACGGCGTGTATAGGCAAAATCCGGCGTGTTTTCAACCTGCGATTTGGCACTGTCGTTGGCAAAAATGCCACGGCGGTTGTAATCGTCCACGCTTATGGTGCGTTGCGACTGAGCACCTTGGGTATATGTGTCGGCACTCGGATAGGCGCCGGTCACACCTGTACGCTGGTAATTGTTTGCGTTGTTGTATGTTTTGGGTGCGGTTGGAGCACTCTTCTTGGCCTTATCGGGGTTGTAATAGATATCGTCTTCGTAGTCTTGAGCAGACACCGAGGCCGTGCATCCAAGAACCATGCCGGCTATTAAAGTGAATATTCTAAATCTGTTCATATTTACGCACCGTTTTGTTTGGTGAAACATTCAGTTATTTATGTGTTTAGACTTTAAAATTAGTCAATGGTTTAGCAAATATAGTGTAAAACTGATTTAAAATACTGCGATACACGATTTTTAACATTGCAGCCATCGGATTATTGCGCAAATCCGATGGCTGCATAATCTGAAGTCAAATAATATTATTGCTTTACGGGACGCATTTCATACGATACCATGGCAATTGAAAAGCCCCAGTAAATGAATGCTATGGAGGTGATGAAACTTACCATCCACATATCCTGTACCCAACCGGCTTCAATGAACAGGAATCCGATGCTCATAAGCAGGATGCCGTTGATCAGTTCTATCCACCAGTATTTGCGCTTGCGGCCGCTTACCGAGCCGAATATGGCACTGATGCCCCAGAACATGAATATGATGGCGAGGAAATAGGGGAGCACTGCTTCCGAAAGCACTACGCTGCGCACAAGCATGAATCCGATAAACAGGTCAATCACGCCTCCGAACAGCCACCATCCCCATCCTGTGGGACGGTCGGCTCCGGCCGACACGCACAGCTGTACTATACCTGCAAGCACAAGCAGCCAGCCAAAAATGATTGAGGCTACGGCATAGCCTTGTACCGGCCAGAACCAGTATGCAAAGCCGGATATAACCATTAGAACACCAACAAGGAGCACTATCCACCAATATTTGGAATGGCCCCAATAATTGAGATTAACACTTTTCATAACTGTAAGAATTTTATTGATTCGTTATTTATGCTATTATAACATTTGCAAAGAATAAATAGTTGTGTGATTTGTGGCATCATTTTTGTAATTTTGTGCTCATATATGATATATCCGCAATCGTTAGAACATAAAATAGGATTTGTGCAAGTGCGCGACTCCATATCAGTCCTCTGCACAAGTGCTCGTGGACGCGAATACTGCTCCGGCATGGCAATGCTTACCTCTTACGATGATGTGCGCCGTGCTCTTGGAGCCACAGCCGAGATGCTGGCCATTGTGCGGGGTGACGAGGCTTTTCCGCTTGACGCTGTTGCCGACACGGCTCAGCTTCTTCGCTCTGTGCGTCCTGCGGGCACTTTCTTGCCCGCATCCGACATGCTTGAGGCGCGCCGCACGCTTGGCGTAATCAACGCTGTTGCCGATTTTTTTGCCCAAAGGCTTGGCGATGGCGATGATGCTGTGGCCTCTTCATCATGTCCGTTGTTGCAGAATGTGGCGCGAGAACTCGTCACGTTTCCCCGCTTATGTTCTGCCATTGACCGTGTGCTTGACCGTTACGGCAATGTTAAGGACAGTGCCAGCCCGGCTCTTGCTGAAATACGCCGTAGTCTCGCTTCCATGTCCGGTACTGTCAATTCAGTGCTGCGCCGTGTCATGGCGCGTGCCGTGCAGGAAGGTGTGTTGGAAGCCGATGCATCGCCTGCCATGCGCGACGGGCGCCTCGTAGTGCCGGTGTCTCCGATGAACAAACGCCGCATCCAGGGCATCGTCCACGATGAATCCGCTTCCGGTAAAACAGTGTTTATAGAACCTGCCGAAGTCGTGGAGGTCAACAATCGCATTCGCGAGCTGCAGATTGAGGAGCACCGCGAGATTGCCCGCATTCTCACTGACCTCACCGCTCAGATGCGTCCCCATATTGATGATATTCTCCTCAGCGCCGATGTGCTCGGACATCTTGATTTCATTCATGCCAAGGCCGTGTATGCTACAGAAATAGGAGGCAACATGCCATCTTTGAGCCGTGAGCCTGAAATCGAGTGGTACCATGCTTGTCACCCCGGCCTTCTCGTGTCGCTCGCCCGTCAGGGCAAGGAAGTTGTGCCTCTTGACATAACTCTCACGCCCAAGCACAGAATCCTTATTATTTCAGGCCCTAATGCCGGAGGAAAATCAGTGTGTCTCAAAACGGTCGGCGTGGTGCAGTACATGGCCCAGTGCGGTGTGCTCCCGCCTGTATATGAGAATTCGCATTTCGGCGTGTTCACCGACATGTTCGTTGACATTGGCGACGACCAGTCGTTGGAGGATGATTTGTCAACCTACAGTTCCCATCTCCGCAATATGCGTCTGTTCCTTGCCAAAGGATCGGCTTCTTCGCTTGTGCTCATTGATGAGTTCGGAGGAGGCACCGAGCCTCAGATCGGTGGTGCAATAGCGCAGGCCATACTCAAGCAGATGAACCTTAAGCATATGTGGGGCGTGATTACCACACATTATCAGAATCTGAAGCATTTCGCCGAAGACACCGAGGGGCTGATTAACGGTTCTATGCTCTATGACCGGCATCTCATGCGTCCGCTTTTCAAGCTTTCTATCGGAAATCCCGGAAGCTCCTTCGCGCTGGAAATTGCACGTAAAATCGGTTTGCCCGAAGTGATTCTGGCCGATGCCGAGCAGATAGTGGGCAGTGAATATGTTAATATGGACAAATATCTGCTTGACATAGCACGCGACCGCCGATATTGGGAAAACAAGCGCACGGCAATCAAGGCCAAAGAGAAAAAAATTGACCAGGTGCTGGAACGCTACGAAACCGAGGCGGAGGATTTGCGGGTGCGCAGGCGCGAGATAATCGGTGATGCAAAAAAAGAAGCCGAGAGGATTATTTCATCATCCAATGCCGCCATCGAGCGCACCATACACGACATTAAGAAGGCTCAGGCCGACAAGGAGCGCACCGCCGAGGCCCGCAAGCGTCTTGAAGATGAGAAAAAAGCCATGGAGCGCGAGGCTAAGGAACATCCGTTGCTTGCCAAGGCTCCGCGTAGCAAAAAACGCAAGCAGCCCGTCCAGCCCGTTGATTCGACACCCATATCTGTGGGCGACACTGTGCGTCTTGATGGCGAAGGCACTCCCGGCAAGGTACTTGCCATTGAGGGAAAGAACGCTGTAGTGGCGTTCGGCATGCTCAAAACCACCGTTGAGCTTAAACGCCTGAGGCACACTACCGCCAAAATACCCACAGGCGACAACCGTGGAGCATCATTTGTTAGCAGTTCCACAAGCGATGCCGCACGTGAGCGGCAGCTCAATTTCAAGCAGGATATTGATGTGCGCGGCATGCGTGTTGACGAAGCTGTGCAGGCCGTCACATATTTTATTGACGATGCCATACAGTTTTCCGCCGGAAGAGTGCGCATTCTCCATGGCACCGGTACCGGTGCATTGCGACAGTATATACGCAACTATCTTGCCACGGTTCCGGGTGTGGTTAACTTTCATGATGAGGATGTGCGCTTTGGGGGCGCAGGCATCACCGTGGTCAATTTAACAGATTAACATTATGTGGTAAGCGGCAAATGCTATCAGCCACGCCACGAAGGTGTTGTAAATCACCGAAAATGCTCCGTAACGCCAGCTGCCGGTCTCTTTGACTATGGCGGTGATGGTGGCTATGCACGGGCAGTACAGCAGTATGAACAGGATAAAGCTCAAGGCTGATGCCGAGGTGAAATCGGGCTTGCCGGTAGTGGGATTTGGTGCCTTGATGCGTGCGTTGAGCGATGCATCGTCTATATCCTCGTTCCCGGTGTATAGCACACCTAAGGTTGACACCACTATCTCTTTGGCCGGCACGCCCGCGAGGGCTGCCACTGTTGCGCGCCAGTGAAATCCCAGCGGCTCCATTATCGGGTTCACGGCTTTGCCCATCATCTCCAGATAAGAATCTTTATGTATGTTTATGGCTGAATCGTCCATATCCTCACCTGCTATAACGGCAGTCCCTTCCGGAGTGATAGCTGTGGATTGCTCGTTGTGCAGTGGAAAATAATTGAGCGCCCATACTATTATGCTTGCCACAAGTATCACACCGCCCATTTTTTTGAGATACTGTTCTCCTTTGCCCCACATGTGTCGCAGAGATGCTTTCAGGGTCGGGAGACGATAGGGCGGCAGTTCCATTACAAACGGCGTTTCATCGGCTTTGAAATAAAATTTTCGCAGCAGTCTTGCGGTAATCATGGCCACTGCTATGCCGGTGAGATATATCAGCAGAAACATCAGCGCGGCATGCTTTTCAAAGAACGCACCCACAAGAAGCACATATATCGGCAACCGCGCCGTGCACGACATGAACGGATTGATCAGTATGGTGATTATGCGGCTTGAGCGGCTTTCTATGCTGCGGCTTGACATTATGGCTGGTACATTGCATCCAAATCCCATCACGAGCGGTATGAACGATTTCCCGTGGAGCCCTATGCGGTGCATAAGCTTGTCCATGATGAACGCTGCACGCGCCATATAGCCCGAATCCTCCATAAATGATATGCAGAAATACAGTATGAGTATGTTGGGCAGGAACACTATCACGCCGCCCACGCCTCCTATTATGCCGTCTGCAATCATATCTTTGAGCATTCCGTCCGGCATCACGTTCTGCACCAGCTTGCTTAGCTGTTCTACCCCCCATTCTATCCATTCCATAGGATATGCGCCTATTTCAAATGTTGCCCAGAATATGGCAAACATTATCAGCAGGAATATCGGGAATCCAAACAGCTTGTTGGTTACGAACGTATCTATTATATGTGTGGTATTGTCGGTCTCTCTTTCGCTTTTCACGAATGTTTCCGCAAGAGCGCCGGCTATGAATCCGTATTTTTCGCCCGCTATGGCCGATGTTATATCCTCGTTGCGCATTTTCTCTATGCGGCTCACGAGCTGGTCACGTTCGGCAAAAATTTTGTCCGCATCAGGACTTTCCTTAACCAGTGATTCCACTTCATGGTCATGCTCCATAAGCTTTATGGCAAGATAGCGTGGCGAAAAATGTTTTCCCACATACCCGTCAGCCTTAAGCATGTCTTTGAGCACTGTCACTCCGCTTTCAATATCCGATCCAAGGTTCACATGCACGTGACGCACATCTTGGTGCTTCCCCTCATATACATCTATGACCGAATCAAACAGTTTGTCCACTCCTTGGCCGGTACGCGACACTGTGGGCACCACAGGCACACCTATCATTTCGCCCAGCAGCTTGTAGTCAAGTATGTCGCCGTTTCGTTCCAGCTCATCATACATGTTCAGGGCTATCACCATCGAACGGTCCATGTCAATAAGCTCAGTGGTGAGATACAGATTGCGCTCAAGGTTTGACGCCACAACAACATTGATTATCACATCGGGTGTCTCGTCTTTGAGATAGCGGCGCACATACAGTTCTTCAGGGGAGTAGGCGGCAAGGGAATATGTGCCCGGCAGGTCCACGATATTGAATGTGTACCCCTTGTGATGGAATGTGCCCTTTTTGGCATCCACGGTCACGCCGCTGTAGTTCCCCACATGCTCGCGGGCACCGGATGCTATATTGAATAGGGAAGTTTTTCCGCAGTTGGGGTTGCCTATCAGTGCCACGTTGATAGTGTGCGAATGTGAGGAAAACTCCTGTTGCTTAATACTTCCGTTATGCGGCTTGGTTGCAGCTGCTTCTGTCGCTTCTTTCTCTCCTGTTGATTTTTCCGGTTCGTTGGGTATCACCTCCACAAGGCTTGCCTCAGAGCGGCGCAACGACACTTCATACCCCATTATGGAATATTTTATCGGGTCACGCAGAGGGGCATGGAGAAGCACTTTCACTGTTTGCCCTTTTACAAATCCCATCTCTATCATGCGCTTGCGAAAAGCGCCGTGTCCTAATATCTTGACTATGGTAGCTGTTTGTCCGGTGGTAAGTTGGTCTAAACGCATAATCTTAATGTAGTTGTGAACAATGGGAGAGCTGTTGTCCGTTATCCGGACCACAAAGTTAGTACTTACTGTTAAAATCAACAAGTATTATTTAGAATATGTTCAAATAAGATTTAGCGTAAAAAATTAAGGCGCGGTGCCGGAGCATCGCGCCTTGGGATTATGAAAATGGAAACTTGTCAGAGATTATTTCTCCAGCGCAAGGATGAGAGCGGATGTAGGTTCCACTGTCATTTTGCCGCCTTTTGCGGTGCCCATGCCTGAAGCGTTGATTTTGCCGTCGCGGGCTATTATAGTCCAGTTGCCACGCGGTATGTTTACTTCCACTGGAGTTGTGTTTCCGTTAAACACTATCTTGATTTCCTTCCAGCTGTCGCCATTGGCGTGGTCTTTAAGCGAGTATGATATGAGGTTTGACTGTTTTACGTTGTCAAACTTAAGATGCTTGGCTACATCGGCTGTTTCTGTCATGCGGAATGCCGGATGCTCTTTGCGCAGTTTGATGAGCTGCTTGTAATATTCCATTTGGTCGGCATTGGTGGATTTGAGAGTCCAGTCAATAGCGTTGATGGAGTCCGGTGACTGATAGCTGTTGTGAACACCTTTCTTGTCGCGGAACACTTCCTCGCCGGCAAACATGAACGGAGTGCCTTGGGAGGTGAACACTATGGTCTGGGCCAGACGTGCCGCACGCTGTCGGTCAGCTTCAGTAGAGCCGGGCATTGATTTGGCGAGCTTGTCGGTAAGGGTGAGGTCATCGTGACATGACACATAGTTTATGATTTGACGGGGAGACATGGCGTAAGCGAATTTGGAGTTGGCGCCTTTGCTGTAATCTACTTGGGGATGCGCGGTAGAGGCCACGATTCCTATCTTCACTGTTTCTTCAAGTCCCGGTTTGCCGGTGGCAAAACCTCGGTCGGTGGCATTGCTGTAATGTCCCTTGACGGCATCGCGTATATCATCCGAGAATACTGCTATGTCGGGCATTGCGCTTACATTTTCTTTGAGGGCGCGCTGACCTTTGGGCAGGGGAGAGTCTCCGGCTGTCCATCCTTCACCATACACAAATATGTCGGGGCGGATGGTTTTAAGCTCGGCTGCCACGCGGTTCATGGTAGCGGTGTCGTGAATTGCCATGAGGTCAAAACGGAAACCGTCTATATGATATTCGTCGGCCCAGTATTTCACTGAGTTGACTATGAAGTCACTCATCTGCTTGCGGTCCGAGGCTGTCTCGTTTCCGCAGCCGGATGCATCGCTGTAAGAGCCGTCAGCGCGATGGCGGTAATAATAATCGGGGGCTGTGAGCGAAAAATTTGATCCGTCGTTCTCGGCAGTGTGGTTATACACCACATCCATTATCACGCCTATCCCGGCATCGTGAAGTGCCTTCACCATCTGCTTCATCTCTTTTACGCGGGCAGTGGGGTCGGCGGGGTTAGTGGAGTACGACCCTTCCGGAGTGTTGTAGTTCTGCGGGTCATAGCCCCAGTTGTATTTGTTGGCGGGAAGATTGCTCTCGTCCACCGAATTGTAGTCGTATGATGGCAGGATGTGTACATGTGTTACGCCGAGCTCCTTCAAATGGTCTATGCCGGTTGATAAGCCTTCCGCCGTTTTGGTGTCCTGCTCTGTCAGGGCAAGGAATTTTCCCTTGTTCACGATCCCCGATGACGGATGCACCGAGAAATCGCGATGATGCATCTCATATATCACGGCATCATTGATGGCCTTTATTGCCGGAACTCGGTCTGCGTCCCATCCTTCGGGGTTGGTGGTTGCAAAATCTATTATGGCTGCGCGTTTGCCATTGGTGCCTGTGGCTTTTGCCCACACACCCGGAGTCTCGTCAAGCCATTTTCCGTTATATTTGATTTGAAATGTGTAGAATTTGCCGTAAAGTTGTTCGGGGACTGAAGCTGTCCATGTTCCCGATTCAGCGCGGTTCATCTCCAGAGTCTTTATGGCAGGAGTGTTGCGGTCGGTGTTGTATATCATCACCCGTGCCTGTTCGGCTTCGGGCGACCACAAGCGCCAGTGTGTGCCTGTGGCGTTGACATTGAGTTCAAGGTCTGAGCCGGAGTAGGTGGGAAGGGATGCAAGCACGGAATTGCGGGGCCATACGCTGTTGGGTTGCTCTGCGGCGGTGCAAATCAGTGCGCCGGAGAGCATGGCGCCGGTGCATAGTGACATAAGAAGTCTGTTCATTAAAAATTTCGTAATGTTAGGTTATGTAAGTATGATCTAAAATATATGTGTAGAGCAGACATGCCCTAATATACTTTATATATTCTCTATATAATAATGTGTGTCAATGAAGAGGGGAGGTATGAATCAGCGCACAACTACCTTTTGTGTGCCTTTGGGATGCTTTACTATATAGCATCCTTGGGGAAGGTCCACTGTCACGGACCCGGTACCGAGGTCAAGACTCTTGACCATCTGACCGGTGATGGAATAAATCTGGAAATGAAGGGTCTGATCGCTGTTGTTGGTCAGCTCAAGGCCACCGTGTACCACCCGTACCTTCACGCTCTGCTCGGCAAGCTCCACATTGTGCATGGGCGCGGCATTGACCACCGGCCTTAGGGCTGGTGCAGCGAGCGTTAGTATGAGCAGAAGAAGTAACTTTTTCATGGTTGACACAATTCGTAATACAAAGTTACAATATTGTACGCAATAAAGCAAGCCTTGCCGCGTTATCTCGCAACGATTTGATTTTTTTTAACGCTCGCCGTCTCCTTTTTCACGCAGTGACGGGCCGATCCATAGAGCTGTCATGAGTATGATGAATGCTATCTCCATTTTGGTGTGATTTTTAGGTTTGTATCGCAAAATTCACTTGCGCATGTGCATTATAGGTGTACAGAGGTGTTAAATAATGTTATTATCCGGCCACCGCGATGTTTTTTATTCGCCGTTTTGCTCGCTTGGCAGCGCGATTGTGGCTATGGAAGCCGATTCTAAGCTGCTTGCACAGTGTGTTGTATTATATTCACAATATTGGGGATTCGGATAAAAATTTGTAAATTTGCGCCCGAAAATTCAGATTGTATCTACATATGAACGAATCCCCGGAACAAATCGACCTCTTGTTTGAAACAAGTTGGGAGGTATGCAATAAAATCGGAGGCATATATACCGTCCTGTCAACCAAGGCTTTGACCTTGCAGAACTTGATGAAGGATAAAACAATCTTTGTGGGTCCTGATGTGTGGACTCCGGAAAATCCTTCCCCCTTCTTCACTGAATCTAAAACATTGCTCAAGTCGTGGCGCAAGGCTGTGTCACTCCCTGACGGCGTAAGCGTTAGGGTAGGCCGCTGGAACGTGCCGGGCAAACCTATTGCCGTTCTTGTGAAATTTGATGGCATGTATGCTGTCAAGGATGATTTTTATGGCAAGATGTGGCAGCTTTATGGTGTGGATTCACTGCATGCTTACGGCGATTACGACGAGGCTTGTGCATTCTCTCACGCCGCTGGCATTGTTATTGAAAGCATCATTGAGCATACAAAGACCGCCCACGGTAATGTAATAGCTCATTTTGATGAGTGGACCACCGGAATGGGGCTCCTTTACATCAAGTGGCGCATGCCTCGTGTGGCTACTGTGTTCACCACCCATGCCACCAGCATCGGGCGCAGCATCTGTGGCAACGGCAAACCCCTCTATGATTATCTCAAAGGGTACAATGGTGACCAGATGGCACGCGAACTGAACATGGAGGCGAAACACTCTCTTGAAAAAGCTGCCGCACACAATGCCGATTGCTTCACCACTGTGAGCGATATCACGGCTATTGAATGTGAGCAGTTGCTTGACATTCGTCCGCAAGTCGTCACCCCCAACGGATTTGAAAAGAATTTCGTTCCTGCACCCGGCAAATTGGCCGCAGGTCGCAGAAATGCACGTAAGTTATTGCTGGATGTGGCCTCACATCTCACCGGCAACAAATACGATGACAGCACATTTCTTGTCGCTACATCGGGCCGGTGTGAGTATCGCAACAAGGGCATTGATGTATATCTTGATTCGCTTGCCACTCTCGCATCCGAAAATCCCGCACGCAAGGTGCTCGCGTTTGTTATGGTGCCCGCATGGTGCAAGGAACCGCGTGAGGATTTGGCCAAGGCTCTCGGCACATCCGATTACAACCGTCTTGAGCAGCCTGTCATAACCCACTGGCTCAACAATATGGACTATGATCCCGTAGTGGGGCGCATCCGCTCCATCGGATTTGTCAATGATGGGCAATCACAGGTTTCGGTCATTTATGTACCATGTTACCTTAATGGTTCCGACGGCATATTTGATAAACCCTATTACGACCTCCTTATGGGAATGGATGCCACCGTTTTCCCGTCCTATTACGAGCCTTGGGGCTATACTCCGCTTGAAAGCGTGGCTTTTGGTGTGCCCACCATCACCACTTCGCTCTCAGGTTTCGGCCAGTGGGTGATGAACACTTCCGAACCCTCTTTTGAAGTCTCCGGCGTGGCCGTGGAAGGGCGCAGTGATTCCAATTATCACGAGGTTGTGGAGCATATTGCTCTTGATCTTAAATTCCTCACCGAGGCCGATGATGCCACAATCAAAACTATTTTCAATGCTGCCGTGGCCACATCCGACCGCGCCGCATGGAAATATTTCATCGCATACTACATACAGGCATACGATATTGCTCTCGAAAATGCCCGTAAACGTAACAATTAAATCATAATCAGCGTTATATATAAGTATATAAGGAAAAATCATAATTGTTTCATAATATATGAAAATAGAAGTAAGTAATTCCAATGCTCCCGTGTGGCATGACGCCACCGTGAATTCTGAACTGCCTGCTAATCTCAAACCGCTGGCAGAGCTTTCTAAGAACCTGTGGTGGGTGTGGAATAGTGAGGCCAAAGCCCTGTTCCGCGACCTCAATCCCGATTTGTGGCGCTCCACCGGCGAGAATCCTGTCATGGTGCTCCAGCAGCTCAGCACCGATCGCATTGACGCCATCAGCAAAGACAAAGACATGATAGAGCGCATTAACGCCGTATTCGCTGATTTCAAAGCTTACATGGCTGAACCTATGCGCACTGATGTTCCCTCTGTATCATATTTCTCTATGGAGTATGGTCTCTGCAACTGTCTTAAAATATACTCCGGCGGTCTTGGTGTGCTCGCCGGCGACTACATTAAGGAAGCAAGCGACAGCCGCGTGGATATGACCGCTGTGGGCTTCCTTTATCGTTACGGTTATTTTACACAGACTCTTTCTGTTGACGGTCAGCAGATCGCTAACTACGAGCCTCAGAACTTCAACCAGCTTCCCATTGAGCAGGTTATGGATGCCGATGGTCATCCCATGGTGCTTGAGGTTCCTTATCCCGGCCGCATAATCTACTCCCACATATGGCGTGTGAATGTAGGCCGCATGAAGCTCTATCTGCTTGACACTGACTTCGATCTCAACAGCGAATTTGACCGTTCCATCACCCACCAGCTTTATGGTGGCGATTGGGAAAACCGCATCAAGCAGGAGTATCTCCTCGGCATTGGCGGTGTGCTCATGCTCAAAAAGCTCGGCGTTAAATCCAAACTTTATCACTGCAATGAAGGTCACGCTGCTCTGCTCAATCTTCAGCGTCTCGTTGACTATGTGCAGGATGAAAAGCTTAACTTCAACGAAGCTCTTGAGCTGGTACGCGCTTCTTCGCTTTACACTGTTCACACTCCTGTGCCCGCAGGTCACGACTACTTCAACGAAGGCCTGTTTGGCAAATACATGAGCGAATTCCCCGCCAAACTCGGCATCTCATGGGCTGACCTCATGAATATGGGCCGTGAGAACCCCAACACCAACGAGCGTTTCTCCATGAGCGTATTTGCACTTAACACCTGTCAGGAGGCCAACGGTGTAAGCTGGCTGCACGGCGAAGTTTCCAAGAAAATGTTTGCCGGCATCTGGAAAGGCTACAGCTGGGAAGAGAGCCACGTTGGATACGTTACCAACGGCGTGCACATGCCCACTTGGGCCGCTTCCGAGTGGAAAGCTTTCTATCTTGAGCACCTCGGCCCGCAGGTATTTGCTGACCAGAGCAATCCCGAGGCTTGGAAAGGCATTTTCTCCGTTAGCGATGAGGCTATCTGGGATCTGCGCATGACCCTTAAAAACAAGTTCATCAATTTCGTTAAACGCGATTTCAAGGCTAAATGGCTCGCTAATCAGCGCGACCCGTCCGCTGTGATGGATATTCTGGAGAAGATTAATCCTAATGCTCTTATCATCGGTTTCGCTCGCCGTTTCGCCACTTACAAGCGCGCTCATCTTCTCTTCACTGACCTTGACCGTCTTGCCAAGATTGTCAACAACGAGAAGTTCCCCGTGCAGTTCGTATTCTCCGGTAAGGCTCACCCCGCCGACGGTGCTGGTCAGGGCTTGATACGCCGTATCATGGAAATCTCGCGCATGCCCCAGTTCCTCGGTAAGATTATTTTCCTTGAGGATTACAATATGGTTGTTGCCAAGCGTCTTGTTACAGGCGTTGATATTTGGCTCAACACCCCCACTCGTCCTCTTGAGGCTTCCGGTACATCTGGCGAAAAGGCTGAAATGAATGGTGTGCTCAACTTCTCCGTGCTCGACGGATGGTGGTACGAGGGCTATCGCTTTGATGAAAAAGCCGGTTGGGCACTTACCGACAAGCGCACTTTCACTGATCAGTCGCAGCAGGATAAGCTCGATGCAGCTACCATCTATTCAATGCTTGAGAACGAAATCATTCCTCTCTACTTTGAAAAGAACTCCAAAGGCTATTCACCACGCTGGATTGAATACATCAAAAACTCTATCGGTCATATAGCTCCTCATTTCACCATGAAGCGCATGATTGATGATTACATCATCCGCTTCTATGATCCTGAGTCTCGCCGCTTCAACGCACTTGCTGCCAACAATTTTGCTCTTGCCAAAGAAATAGTGGCATGGAAAGAAAAAGTTGTTGCTGCATGGGACGGCATCAAGGTGCTTGACTTCCAGGCCGACGGACCCATTGCTTCTTCCACAGGTCAAACCTACAATGTTAAGGCCGTTATTGACACCAACGGTCTCGGCCGTTCAATAGGTCTTGAATTTGTGGTATATCGTGTGAAAGACGGTGAAGAACATCTTTATGAGACAAAACAGTTCACTGTTACCAAAGAAGACAATAGCATCCTCACTTACGAGCTTCATGACAAGATTCATGATGCAGGCGTATTCCGTTACGGTTTCCGTTTGTATCCCACCAATCCTAATCTTGCCCACCGTCAGGATTTCGCTTATGTCCGCTGGATTTAATCACGCAAACACACATAATTGATAATGATAGAGAGAGCGCCGACAAGTATGTTTTGCCGGCGCTCTCGTTAATGACAGCATTTCTCTACTCCAGTTATTATGAACAAGAAATATGTAATGGACTTTACCGTGGTGGAAAACATCGGGCTTCACCCTATGTTTTCGCTCCTGAAGCTCCGTCCTCTTCAGGGTGAGCTGCCTCACATATTGCCCGGACAGTTTGTTCAGGTTGCAGTGCCCGGCAGCCCTGCCACATTCCTTCGCCGTCCTATATCGGTGAATTTCGTGGAGCATGATGCCGCTCTTTTGTGGCTCCTTGTGCGCAATGCAGGCTCGGGCACAGAACATCTTGTCAATCTCGCTCCCGGCGCGTCGCTCAATCTGCTTCTGCCGCTCGGCAAGCCGTTTAGCTATCCACGCAGCAAGGATGCGCGCATACTGCTTATTGGTGGCGGGGTGGGCGTCGCTCCGCTCCTTTACTTCGGGCATTGCCTCAAGCAGCAAGGATACTCTCCTGAGTTTCTACTTGGAGCTCGCACAAGCGAGCTCCTGTTGGAACGCGATTTGTTTGAGTCTGTTGGTTCGGTGCACATTGCCACCGATGACGGTTCCGACGGCCACCATGGACTCGTCACCACTCATCCGGTGCTTGACAGCGGCATTGATCATATCTATTGCTGCGGCCCCGCTCCTATGATGAAAGGTGTGGCTGCTCAGGCTCGCCGCATAGGTGCCGAATGTGAGGTGTCGCTTGAAAACATGATGGCCTGCGGTCTTGGCGCATGCCTGTGCTGCGTGGAAAAAACCGTACGCGGCAACGTGTGTGTCTGCACCGAAGGCCCGGTATTTAACATCAATGAACTCACTTGGTAAAGCTCTGTGTATGGTAGATTTAAAAGTAAATATAGGTTCACTCGCTCTTGCCAATCCGGTACTTACGGCTTCCGGCACATTTGGCTATGGCGAAGAGTTCGCCGACTTCATTTCACTTGACCGGCTCGGAGGATATATTGTCAAAGGCACCACTCTTGAGCCTCGCGAAGGCAACCCCTATCCTCGCATGGCTGAAACGCCATCCGGAATGCTCAATGCTGTAGGATTGCAGAACAAAGGTGTGGATTATTTTATTGAGCACATATATCCCCGTATAAGCCATTTCAAGTCGCAGATGGTAGTTAATGTGTCCGGAGCTAAGATAAGCGATTACGTGGGCGTTTGCGAGCGTCTTGCGCCGCTGGAACATCTTCACGCCATTGAGGTCAACATCTCATGCCCCAATGTCAAGCAGGGCGGCATGGCTTTTGGCACCACTTGTCAGGGTGCAGCCGAAGTTACACGTGCAGTCCGCAGGGCATACCCCGGCACTGTCATCGTAAAGCTTTCGCCTAATGTCACTAATATTGCCGAGATTGCCAAAGCTGTGGAGGGAGAGGGAGCAGATGCCGTTTCGCTCATCAACACGCTTATGGGCATGGCCATCGATGTGGAGAGGCGCAAGCCTTGTCTCTCCACTGTCACCGGAGGTCTTTCCGGGCCTGCGGTGCGTCCCGTTGCCGTAAGAATGGTTTGGCAAACTGCCAACGCTGTAAAGATACCCGTAATTGGTCTCGGCGGCATTATGAATGGCAGAGATGCATTGGAATTTATTCTCGCCGGTGCCACTGCAGTGGAGGTTGGAACCGCCAATTTCATTGATCCGGCAGTCACCATGCACATCATTGATTATATTGAAGATTACTGTGAGCGTCATGGCATCAGTTCCATAACCGAGCTGATAGGTGCCGTCAATCAGTAGCGAAGCAATCACACATATCACCCCATATCCACACAAAGGTCGCAACTTCCCCGGTCGCGGCCTTTGTTTCATCCGCCCATACCCTCCGCCATCTCCGCTCCCTCATCCACATTATTCCCATAGCAGCCATTAATCATGCATTTCCCATTTTCAATCCGCCTTTTCCACCTCATTCTTCATTCCTAATTGTAAAAAAACATTGTAAAAAGCGCAGGGCCGCGCTATCATTTACCATCACTCGCCATTCAGCGCAGCCGAGCGCATGAATGAGCCTTTTCCCAACACACCATGCGATGTTGCCGGACACTCACCAAAGCGCAGGATGCGCGATATTTACCACAGCTGCGTAGTGCCAAGCATCCATTCCGCTCTCCGCAAAGCAAGCGCAGGATGCGCGATATATCCACAACCGACTGCGGAGCGCCAAAGGCGCGGAGTTGTCGGCCGCGGACACCCCAAAGACCCCCGTGACAAGCCGCGGAGCGCGCGCAGTCACGGTCAGGCGCGAGCCGAGGCCCACATTACATTATGCGTTGGGGTAGAACTCCTGATACGAGTTGTCACTGTAATACGCTATTATGCGCACCACATGTTTTGATTTGTCAGTACTGATAGTGAGCCCCGATGCTTCCGGAGTCGGAATATGTTCCGTTGTTGGTTCTCCAAACTCAATTGACGCCCCCGCCGATGCTGAAACAGGCTGTTCTTGTGAATGAAAATTTTCTGAGTCGCCGAGCGTATCATCCGCATCAAAGTTTAGCGTTGGCATAACCATATCGTTTACAGTACGTTGAGGCTGCTGATAGGTCTCCAATGGCACAGTTTGAGCCTCTGAGGTTTTAATATTTTCATTGTGCAGCATATCTCCCTCGCCAAACATCAGCCAAATCATGCTTAAATTGGGATAAGCGCGATGAATCTTTTCAACCAGCTCATTGCGCACCGATTTGTTGCGTCCGTTGGTGAGCTGCGAAAGGGTGGGGCGGGGGATTTCGCAGTTGTCAGCAAATTTCGTTACCGGAATTTCAAGGTAATCGATGAATTGTTTGAGCCTGTCAACGATGTCCATTTGTAAATTTTTAATTTTAATTACCGTTGCAAATGTAATCAATATATTTTAAATACGCAAATATAAAAATGCAAACAATGTAATTGAGAATGTAAACACCGCCACCGCTTATTTCTGTGTACAGTTGTAAATAGTAATCAGATATGTATTTTACAATTGAAGTAAGGTTGTATATTTTAATATTAAACTAATTGATTCTCAGTGTGATATATACATAAAAATACGAAAATATTGGCGAGAGCGCACAATATCTCCGTATTTCTTATAGCGTTAATTAAATTATTTTATATAGATATACTGATATTCAGCAATATAAACATTATGTTTATTGGTGTTAAATACTGGACTTATTGTTTTGTAAACATATTTGAAAATCCAAATCTCATTCTTAAAATCGTAGGGTTTACAAGTTGTGAATGAGAATTTTTCAATGATTACAAACTCAAACTTATATGTTTGTGAATTTGAATTCTCATTCTCAAATCGCTATTTACGATTAAGGATTGTGAAATTTAACCCCAACGAGCAAAATGTAAAAATGTAAATTTTCTATTTTTAAACCCCGGTAAAGCTAAAATTCTGAATACTTGGGGCTTTTGTTATTCTTATAACAATTCACCTATACCGAAGTGTTTGATTATTAATCGTTTTTAACTTTGTTAATTCTCACCTTAACATACCCAATTTGACTTTTTACTCCCTTATTTCAATCTGGTTTCTGTTGTGCCGTACAGTTATCGTCTCAATCCATACTATTTGATTCTCCTGGGCATAAATTGCACTATTTTTGTTGCAATCAGTGTTATATCAGCTAAATACGCACAAATTTCTTTTGCCGTATTTTTTGCGCTTATAATATTTATTAACTTACATGTGCTTTATTGTTGCCCATTCACCCACTTAAATTTGCAACATCATCACAAAACAGTATTTTTTTACTCTCATCCTAAATACTTACAACTATGAACGGCAATATTGTTATTTCACAGCATGTCATCAACACGATTCAGGCTCTCCCCGAGAGCGAACGTACAAGTATCACCCAGGCTCTCGCTTGTGACCTTATTTTGGGTCAGGACCCATGTGAAATGCTCTCGCCGTTTCAGTCCATGCTGTATTCTATAATTCGGTACTATGTGAAAAAAGACACACAGCGTTGCTGATTCCCGGACACGGAAGCAAACTACCCGACCTGCGCGAACAGGCCGGGTAGTTTAATATTGGCAATTTTACAATGTCCTATTGTTGGCTTTCATTTAGCTCGTCAAGCTCCATTGTGGCAAGTTCCCATACGCTCATGGCATTGTCAAGCTGCTTGTGGAGCGCTCCATGCCGTTCATAGATCTGGTTGTCGGTCGTGTTTCCGGAAGCCATTTCCGATTCAATCTCCGATATTTCCTGTTCTATGCGTGTTATCTCAGTTTCGGCATCCTGCACCTTCTTCTTGGCGCGTCTCACGAGTTTCTCTCGTTCTTTCTGCTCCGTGTAGCTCATGCGCGATTTGCCGCTTTTGCTTCCCTCTGTCGCACTTTCTGCCGCAATACCCTGTGATACGTTATCTGAAGTAGTGCTATTGCGCTGTGCACTTTCTGTAGGCGATTTCGACAGCTCCAGTTCTTGTAGCGATGCGAGTTTCTTCTTTTCAAGAAACTCATATATCCCGCCAAGACATTCACGCACCTTTCCGCCACCGAATTCATACACCTTCTCTACCAGTCCGTCCAGAAATTCTCGGTCGTGGCTCACCACTATAACCGTGCCGTTAAACTCCTTTATCGCCTGTTTCAGTATATCCTTGGTCTTCATGTCAAGGTGGTTGGTCGGCTCGTCAAGTATGAGCAGGTTCATCGGCTCAAGAAGCAGTCGTATCATTGCCAGACGCGTTTTTTCTCCTCCCGACAGCACTTTCACCTTCTTGTCCGATGCCTCGCCTCCAAACATGAAAGCCCCCAGTATATCGCGTATTTTGGTGCGTATGTCACCCACTGCCACACGGTCAATGGTGTCAAACACCGTTATCTCTCCGTCAAGCAGCTGGGCCTGATTCTGCGCGAAATACCCTATCTTCACATTATGCCCTATCTTGAGCGAGCCTGTAAACGGTATCTCACCCATTATGCATTTCACGAGCGTGGATTTGCCCTCACCGTTTTTGCCGACAAATGCCACCTTTTCGCCTCTTTTCAGCGTAAACGTACAATTGTCAAACACCTGATGGTCTCCGTAGGCTTTGCCCACATTGTCAAGTATCAGAGGATAGTCACCTGAACGGGGTGCCGGCGGAAATTTCAGATTCAGGTGAGCGGTGTCAACCTCATCCACCTCTATGCGTTCTATTTTGGCAAGCTGCTTTATGCGGCTCTGCACCTGCACGCTTTTGGTGGCTTTGTAGCGAAACCTCTCAATGAAATCCTCCGTATCCTGTATCTGCTTCTGCTGGTTCTGATAGGCGCGCATCTGCTGCTCTATACGTTCTTGTCGCAGTGCCACAAACTTCGAGTAATTCACGGCATAGTCATATATCTTTCCAAGCGAAATCTCTATAGTTCGGTTGGTGACATTGTCTATGAATGCGCGGTCATGGCTCACCAACACCACGGCATTGGCCTTGGTTATCAAAAACTGTTCCAGCCATTGTATCGACTCTATGTCAAGATGGTTGGTCGGCTCGTCAAGCAGCAGCACATCCGGATGCGTCAGCAGCAGCTTGGCAAGTTCTATGCGCATGCGCCATCCGCCCGAAAACTCCGATGTCGGCCTGTTGAAATCATCGCGGCTGAATCCGAGTCCCACAAGCGTTTTCTCCATCTCGGCCTCGCAATTCTCGCTCTCCTCCATGGCTATCCGCTCAGTGAGAGTGGTCATTTTCTCAATCAGCTGGTGATATGATTCCGAATCATAATCAGTACGTTCGGCAAGCTGCGAGTTCAGATCGTCAAGGCGCGAGTGCATCTCCGCTATATGCGAAAAAGCTTTACGCACCTCTTCGGCCACTGTAAGAGTGTCCGACAGCACCATTTGTTGCGGCAGATAACCAATGGTAACATCTTGAGGCACTGCAACATTACCCGATGTCGGCTTCTGTAGGCCCGCTATGATTTTGAGCATCGTGGACTTCCCCGCGCCATTCTTGCCCACAAGGGCTATTTTGTCGCGTTTGTTGATAACATAGCTTATGTTGTCAAACAGTGACTTGGCACTGAACTCCACACTCAGATTATTGATCGATATCATAAATGTATTGTTTTCGGCCTGCAAAGTTACAACTTTGTGCTCCTACTTACAAATGGCTCTTGGACTCATCGCTCCCAAAAAACGGCTGTCACCTCATTCCGCAAACGCATAGCGGTACCCCTTGACCTTCTGCCATGCCCCGCGTGTGAAGTCAGGCACCTCCACGGGTGCCGACCCGTTATTGATCGACAGTTCCGTCAGCGGCACAAGACAGCACCACTCCGCAAGGTCATACACATCCATATCCAGTGGCAGTCCGTTTTGCAGGCAATACACAAGCCGGTAGTCCATTATAAAATCCATACCGCCGTGGCCTCCCACCGTTTTTGCGAGATCTCCTATCTGTTTGATTACCGGACTGGTGTAACGTGCCGTCAGAGCATCGGCCTGTTCCTGTGTCATATATCCGTGTGCCGACAGATTCTCGTGGTCAGGAATCGAGTCGCCGCTTATCTGTTCAGGTTCAAGCGCATACCCCTCCATAGGATATTTGTTGGCAAACCCCTTGGTGCCTGTCAGTTGGTACATGCGGCTGTAGGGGCGCGGTGTGAGCACATCATGCTGTATATGTATCGTTTTGCCGTTGGCCGTCCGGATCATTGTCATGGTATGGTCGCCGTTTAGAAATCTTTCCGGCCTTTTGCCGGTAGTCTTCTCTATATAGGCCGGCCCGTTTACCGATTTGGTGTCCATTGCCACGAGCGTGGTCATTCTGTCGCCACGGTGCATGTCAAGCAGCTGGCAGGCAGGGCCCATGCCATGGGTGGGATACACATCGCCGCGATGATTCTGATTAAACTCCATGCGCCAGTTGTTGTGGTAATAGGGCCAGAAATCGCTCAGATTGTGTATGTAGCTTCCCTCCACATGCAGCACCTCGCCAAACAGGTCATGCTGAGCCATGTTCAGGGTATTGGCCTCGAAAAAATCATATACGCAGTTCTCAAGCATCATGCAGTGCTTCCGTGTGCGCTCCGAAGTGTTTATCAGGTCCCATATCTCTTCAAGCGATGTAGCCGCCGGCACCTCAATAGCCACATGCTTCCCTTTCTCCATGGCATATTTGGCCATTGGAGCATGCGTGCGCCAGTCTGTGGCTATATACACCAAGTCTATGTCATCACGGTCGCACAGCTGCTTCCATGCATCCTCCGACCCGTAGTATTCCGCAGCCTTGGGCATATTGGCGTCCGCGAGATATTTCTGCGTCTTTGTCACGCGGTCCTGCTCTATGTCGCACAAGGCTATCACCTCTGTGCCGGTAATATGAGTGAAACGCTTCACCGCGTCTGGTCCGCGCATCCCCAGTCCTATGAATCCCACCCTTACATTCTTTATCGGTTCGGCCGCAAAATTCACCATGTCGGTTTGTCCCGCCGGGCGTTGGGGCACTTCCGTGCGTATTTGGGCAAATGAGGTCACACTGCCGGCCATCAGGGCTACGGCGATTAATGTTCGGGCAAAGATATTCATATCGGTGTTGTTTAATGATTGGCACAAAAAAATAATAATCACACAAATCTACAAAGATTTGCATGATTATTAAAATTCCGTTATAGTATTGTTGCTACTTTTTGCTCCTGTGCACTATATATGTGCGGCTTTCCGTAATCACTATGTCCACAGGCACATCAGTAGCCTCAGCAGTTATTTCGTCCACAAGCTGGCAGTCATATGCCACGCCCACCTTCAGAGCCTTGGTGCTGGACAACAGCCTGTCGTAATAACCCTTGCCGCGTCCCACACGGTTCCCTTTCCGGTCATAGGCCATGGCTGGCACCACAATCAGTTCCATCTGACCCACATCTGTAGTGTCATCGCCATCCGGTTCCTCTATGCGAAAAGCCCCGAGGTGTGTGCGTGTGCGGTGATAGGGGAGAATATCAAGGTTCACGCCGTTTACCCTCGGCAGAAACAGATGTTTCCGTTCATGCCATTTGTCAAGAAACTCATGGGTGCACAGCTCGTCGGGCAGGGAATGGTACATCAGCACATTGTCTGCCATCATAAAGGCGGCGAGTTCTTCAAGCTGCTGCCACACATTGGCGGCGGCACTGAGCATTTCTGCATGGGTGAGCATGCTCTTGCGTGCTCTGATTTTGCGGCGTATCTCGTTTTTGTCCATCACGGTTGATTATTAGTTTGCCTTTTTCATCGGCTGCCTTGCAGGCCGGTGCCAAACTCTTTTTCAGCGCGCATTATCATCGGGTCGCTCACATTGTAAACTTCATAGAATGCCGACGACCCCAGCATGTCGCGTGCTATAAGGGCTTTCAGTTGACTAACAATCAAGTCGCGCGAAATGTTTATGTAATACCATCGCGGAGCTATTCCTTCGGTATCGCGGGCATATAAGGCAAAGTCCTGAAGCAGCGTGTCATCGCTTGGCAGAAGTCTCATAAGCTCAGTCACATTCGATGCCTGTTGCAGTCTGGCACGTTCCATGTCGGTATAATGAAAGGCATATTTCTGCATCAGTCCGGCATTGAGCACATTCAGATAATAGGTAGATAGCCCGGTAGTGTCGTTGGGCACAAACACATCCGGCATTATTCCCCCTCCGCCATATACCACGCGGCCTCCGAGTGTATGAAACTCCTTTGATTTGTCCAGATGCACGCTGTCGGCACTGAACACCTCGCCGTTATTGTAGCGGTTCACTATCTCCATGTCGTAGCTCTTGAGCGACCCCGGAGTGTATATCTTCTGTATGCAGCGGCCCGACGGAGTATAGTATCGCGCAGTGGTCAGTCTTAGAGCCGAATGGTCGGGAAGCTCTATCTGACGCTGCACAAGCCCCTTGCCAAACGACCGTCGTCCCACAATCACACCCCGGTCATTGTCTTGGATTGCGCCGGCAAATATTTCACTCGCACTTGCCGAGAACTCGTCCAGAACCACCACCAGCGGAAACTTCTGGAATGCTCCCGTACCGTCACTCACGGCACTCGTCTCGGATATGTTCGAGCGGCCGCGCGTCTCCACGATAGGACAACCTGCCGGCAGGAAATCGTTCGCCATGAGTATGGCCGGTTCCATATATCCGCCGCCGTTGCCGCGAAGGTCTATCATAAATCGGTTGGCGCCCTTGTCACGCAGCTCTACCATGGCATTCAGAAACTCTGAATAAGTGTTTCTGCCAAACTTGTTCACCTTCACATACCCGGTGCCGTCACTCAGCATATAGGCCGCGTCAATTGATGTCACCGGTATGTCGCCTCGTGTCACAGTGTAGTTGAGCAGTTTCGGCGATGTGGACCGCAGCACGCCAAGGTTCACTTGGGTCCCTTTCTCTCCGCGAAGCTGCGAAATCACCTTCTCGTTGCTCCATTTCTGTCCGGCAACCACCGAATCGTTTATGGTTATGATGCGGTCTCCGGCCATGAGTCCCACCTTTTCTGATGGGCCTCCGCTTATCACCTCAAGCACCGTAATAGTGTCGGTGAGCATGTTGAACGATATTCCTATACCGCAGAACGAGCCTTCAAGCTCCTCGTTGGCGCTTGCAAGGTCCTCGCTGCTTATATAGGTAGTGTGGGGGTCCAGTTTCGCCAGTATGTCGGGTATAGAGGCTTCAAGTAGCGAATCGGTATTGACTTCGTCCACATATTCTTCCTGAATATGTCCCATGATGGCATCGAGCTTTGAGTGAGCTCCCGAGCCGGTAAAACGGGTAAAAAACATTGCGCCTGTGAGCAATCCTGCTCCAAAGGCCACAGCAAGCAGCAGCGGCACCCATACGGCGGCACGTTTCATGTTGTTTTCCATTAGTTAATTTAACTACAGTAAGTAAGAGATATGTATCTTGCAATAAATTGTCCTGTGCGGTTGCTATTGTATGTCCGGCATATGCACACATTCAATGCCGGCGCGTCTCAGCAGGTCAAGGCCATCGGTTATGCGGTAGAGGTCATTGTAAACCACCCTGCATATCCCTGCTTGGATTATGAGTTTTGAGCATTCCAGACAAGGCGATGCCGTGATATATAATGTTGATCCGTTTGATGAATTGTTGCTTCTTGCCACCTTGGTTATGGCATTCGCCTCGGCGTGAAGCACATACGGCTTGGTGACACCGTCAGCATCCTCGCACACATTCTCAAATCCCGCCGGAGTGCCGTTGAATCCGTCGGATATTATCATTTGGTCTTTGACCAGAAGTGCGCCCACCTTGCGGCGCTGGCAGTATGAGTTTTCCGCCCAAATGGCGGCCATACGCAGGTATCGTTTGTCAAGCAATTCCTGCTTCTCGCGATTTTCCATTAGATGTGAAATAATTGTGCAAAATTAGTAATATTGGCGCACATACAATTAATATTTTTGAAAAATATGTTTCCATCATGATTATTTGGTTAAATTCAGTTAAGTGATGGGCTCATCATCCACTATTCAACACGGCCCATGCCACTATCCCTTACTTGGCTTTTAGCCAATTTATGTGAAGCGAATGTGTGAAATCTGTTAAAAGTGCCCTGTTCATGCGGTCTCCGGCCCTCTTGTGCCAAAACATTTTGTCGTGTTGAGGGGTTACAATGATACAAACTATACTTGTTATTGAGTCTCTATATTGCAACTATGATTACTAAGAAATTTACCGACCGCCTACTCGCCATACAGGATAATCTGCTCAGTTTCGCACTCATCCTCACTTCTAATCGTGATGACGCCTATGATCTTGTGCAGGACACCACTCTCAAGGTTCTTGACAGCGAAGACAAATACGCCGAAAATATCAACTTCAAAGGATGGGTGTTCACGATAATGCGCAACATTTTCATCAATCACTACCGCAAGGCTATGCGCAATGCCACTATCGTTGACACCACCGAGGACCTTTATTACCTCAACCTCACACATAGCGAGGCCCGCGATACCCCTCAGGACTCATATTCCGTTATGGAAATCACTCAGATTATTCACCGTTTCAAGGATGACTACCGTGTGCCGTTTTCCATGCATCTTGCCGGGTACAAATATCAGGAAATAGCCGATTTCATGCATCTGCCTGTAGGTACGATCAAAAGCCGCATCTTTTTTGCACGCAAACGCCTTCGCAAAGACCTTCGCGATTACCGCTACGACGACTGACCCGTTTGCTTTTCAGCCGTGACCCTCATTGCGTCACTCTCAATCTTGGTTCTGTGCATACCTGTCGGTAAGTGATTCCGGCAGCTGTTTTGAAACCTTGATGCCCATTTCACGGAGATTTTCGGCCCTGCGCACAAGATTTCCCGCCCCTTCGCTAAGTTTCTTTAGCGCCGAGTCATAGGCATCGGATGTGGTTTTTATGCCTCGGCGTATCTTCTCCATGTCCTCCACAAATCCCACAAATTTGTCGTACATCTTGCCGCTTTCCACGGCTATCTTCTGCGCATTATGCGTTTGCCGTTCTTGGGTCCATAGCTGTGCTATCAGTCGCAGTGAGCCTACAAGCTGTGTGGGCGACACTATCAGCACTCTCTTGTCGTAGGCTTTGAGCCACAATGTGCTGTCAATGGTCATGGCCGCTGCATAGGCCGCTTCGTTGGGTATAAACATCATCATGAAATCAAGTCGTTCCGTGCCCACATAATCCTGATATTTCTTGTCGGCGAGTTCACCCACATGCTTCATCACCGATGCCACATGCTGCTTGCCGTAAACTGCGCGTTGCTCATCGCTGTCGGCGTTGGCATACTCCACAAATGCCGTGAGCGATACCTTTGAGTCTATCACCATTGATCTGTTGCCGGGGTAGTGTACCACCACATCCGGACGCAGTGCCCGTCCGTTGTCATCACGCAGAGCCGATCCGTTTTCCGACCCGTATTGCAGCGTATATTCCTCGTCTTTCCTTAGCCCCGACTTCTCAAGTATAGTCTCAAGCACCATTTCTCCCCAGTCGCCTTGTTTTTTAGTGTTGCCGCGAAGTGCTGTTGCCAGTTCTTTGGCTTCTCGGCCTATGTTGAGATTGGTTTCTATAAGATCCTTGATGCGTTGCTCAAGCGAAAATCTCTCTCTCGCTTCCTGACTGTAGCAGTCCGACACCGATTTGCGAAACTGTTCTATATCATTCTTCAGCGGACTCAGTATCTGTTCCATCTGCTCCTGGCTGTGCCGCCGCAGCGATTGCGTTTGCTGCTCCATTATGTTGGTCGCCATAAGCGTAAAGCTCTCCTGTTGGTTCTTTATCCGTTCCTGATTCTCATTGCGGCATTCCTCAATGCGGGTTTTCATCTCCGCAAGCCGGGCGTTTAGCTCCGCTATCCGCGCTTCATATTGGCGCACTACATGGTCATATTGTTGTTGCTTTTCATCGCTGAGTTGCTTGAATTTTGTAGCTTCGGCCTGCGCCATTGCGCTTTGGCTCGTGCTTTTTGTCAGTTTACCGGCATAGTGAACCACAAAAAATATGCTTGCGGCAAGTAGCAGCGACAGGATGATGATGGCTAAAGTCATGGCAAATGTGTGATAATCAAAAGCAGTTCAAAGTTAGTGAAAAAATATATGCCGTCAAAAGAAAATATGTAGTAAATTTGTGCTCTGATTATGACTCAAGTTATCAACATACAAGGATTGCCGCTCCATTACGAGGTCACGGGCAGCGGCCCTGCCATGATTCTCATGCACGGTTGGGGATGCTCCCATGCCACCGTGCAGTCCATTGCGCGGGTGGCCTCGGAAAGCCATACCGTTTATAGCGTGGATTTCCCCGGGTTCGGCACCACGCCCGAACCTCCTCAGGTGTGGGGCGTGGAGCAGTACACTCGTCTCATAGAGCAGATGGCCGATGCTCTCGGCCTTGACAACCCGGTGCTTCTCGGTCATTCTTTCGGGGGCAGGGTAGGGATTCTTTATGCCTCGCGCCGGCCCGTCAGCAAGCTCATCCTCGTGGATGCTGCCGGCATCAAGCCCCGTCGCAAGCTCTCTTACTATATTAAGGTGTATTCATTTAAGATTATGAAGACGCTGCTGAAGTTGCGTTACGGGGCTGAAGGCGCCAAAGCACGCATCGAGGCTGAACGTGCCCGTCACGGTAGTGCCGACTATGCTTCGGCCTCGCCTATGATGCGCAGCATACTCTCAAAATGCGTCAATGAGGATCTTAAGCATGTTTTGCCCTCAATCTCTGCTCCTACCCTGCTGATATGGGGTGAAAACGACACCGCCACGCCTCTGCGTGATGCCAAAATCATGGAGCGTCTTATCCCTGATTCGGGCCTTGTAAGCTTTCCCGGATGCAGCCATTACAGTTTTTTGGACAATCCGGTGCAGTTTGCAGCGGTACTCCGTAGTTTTCTGACAAATTAACTTATTGCATTTATGGTAATTACGATATTGATATATTGCGTGATACTTGCTTTTGCTGTGGCCAACGTGTGGGTTGAGTTTAGGCGCGATCTCATGATGATGCAGCAAAATTCCTATCGCATTGACCGTTATCGCCGTTGGCTGCACTCATCCGGCGATTCCACTTCTTGGCCCAAACTCGTGGGGCTGTGTGTGCTCGGCGCATCATTGGCCTCTTTCAGCTCTCCGGCATGGGGAATGGCCATTTCCTTTGTGTTTTGTTCCGGTTGCTACGGATGGCTCTTCACACGGCGCTACAAGAAGCCGCTCGTAATGACAAAACGCGCTTGGCGCATCCTCATCACGGCTTCTTTGTTGGCATTGATTACACTCCTCGCTGTATTTTTCCTTGTCAGTGGCAATGTGATTGTACGCCTCTGTGCTGCCACTTTCACCTCCCTTGCAATTTATTGTGGCAGTCATATTTATCTCGTGGTTGCTGTATGGCTCCTGCAACCCGTTGAGAAGCATATCAATCGTGGATACTATAATGATGCGAAACGCATACTCTCCTCTATGCCGCGTCTTAAGGTCATCGGCATTACCGGCAGCTACGGTAAAACCAGCACCAAACATTTTTTAACCCGTATCCTCTCTGAAAAATATGAGGTCCTTATGACACCGGGCAGCTTCAACACCACAATGGGTGTCATCCGCACCGTGCGTGAGTTCATGAAACCCTACACCGAGGTGTTCGTTTGTGAAATGGGTGCAAAGCAGCCTAATGACATCAAGGAGATATGCGACCTCGTTCATCCTCAAATCGGCATCGTCACCGCCGTCGGTCCTCAGCACCTTGAGTCGTTCAAAAGCATTGAGAATGTGCAGCGCACCAAGTTTGAGCTGGTGGATTCACTGCCGCAGAACGGTCTCGCGGTCGTAAACAACGATTTCCCTTATGTGGCCAACCGTGAGGTGCATAATGTTGAGTGTGTGCGTTACGGTGTCAGCGACCCTCAGGGTTGCGAATTTACCGTGTGCAACATTGTCTATGATGCTTCCGGCACCACATTTACCGTTGTGGGCCCCGGTATTGAGCATACATTCCACACACGGTTGCTCGGCGAGTGCAATGTTAGCAATCTCTTGGCCTCCATAATAGTGGCTCTCCGCATGGATGTCAGTGTTGAGCAGATAAGTCGTGCCGTGGAACATATTGAGCCTGTGGAGCATCGTCTCAGTGTCAAGCGTACTCCCGGTGGTGTCACCATACTTGACGATGCATATAATTCCAACCCCTCCGGCTCCGCTATGGCTCTTGAAGTGCTCGGTGCCATGACCCAAGGCAAGCGCATTATTGTTACTCCCGGCATGATTGAGCTCGGAGACAGGCAGAGTGAACTTAATCGTGAATTTGGTGTCAATATAGCCAAAAATGTGGATGTCGCCATTGTTGTAGGTGAGTACAACCGCGATGCATTAGTGGAGGGCATAGAGAATGCCGGTGTGCAGCCTCCTAAGCTTATTACTGTTGACAGTTTTGCCGCTGCACAGCAGGTTCTCGCTTCAATGCTTCAGGGTGGTGACACCGTGCTTTATGAAAATGATCTTCCCGATACTTTCAAATAATCAAAATATTATTACAACCAATATACTCATATGAAAACTAATATAGGTGTGTTTTTCGGCGGCAGATCCACCGAACACGAAATTTCTGTGATTTCTGCTAATCAGGCTATGCATGCCATTGACACCGAGAACTATGATGTAACCCCCATATATATCACCAAGCAGGGCAGATGGTACACCGGAGAGGCTTTGAAAGATGTTGCCAATTATCGCGATATTCCCAAGCTCCTCAAGCAGTGTACCGAAATATACATGGAGCCTGTGTTTGATGATTACAACATCTATCGTCGCAAACCCAAGATGTTCGGTTCCAATATCGTTACACGGCTTGATGTGGCTATACCGGTGCTTCATGGCTCTAACGGCGAGGATGGTACTTTTGAGGGCATTCTTGACTCCATCGGCATTCCCTATGCTGGGTGCAATGTGCTCGCTTCCGCCAACGGCATGGACAAGATTACAATGAAAATGATTCTTCAGGCTTGTGATGTGCCTGTGGTGGATTATGTTTGGTTTACCGACAAGCAGTGGGATTCCAAGCGTCATCAGATGATTCAGCTTGTAGAGGAGAAACTCGGCTATCCTGTCATTGTGAAACCCGCCAACCTCGGTTCAAGTGTGGGTATTGGCCGTGCTGCCAATCGCGAGACTCTGATTGAGCGCGTTAATGAGGCTGAGAAATATTCCACCCGTCTGATTGTGGAGCACATGGTCGATAATCTTCATGAAGTGAACTGTTCCGTGCTCGGCGATTGCGACGATTACATCACCTCGGTATGTGAGGAGCCTATCAAGAGTGGTGAAATTCTCTCTTATTCCGACAAATATATGGGCGGCACCAAAGGTGCCAAAGGCATGCAGGCTTCGCAAAAACGCATCCCTGCCGATCTTCCCGCCTCTGTTACCGAGCGCATCCAGTTCTTGGCAGGTGAAACATTCCGTGTGCTTTCATGCCATGGCGTCAGCCGCGTGGATGTGATAATGGATGCCGACAACGGTAATATTTATGTCAACGAAATCAACACCATACCCGGTTCTCTCTCGTTCTATCTTTGGGAAGCAACCGGCATACCTTTCAACGAGCTGATGGACCGCTTGGTCAAGCTCGCTCTTAAGCGTAAGCGTGAGGCAGCCATGAAAACCGTCAGCTACGACCAAAACATATTCAGCATGGGTGGCGGTGTTAAAGGTGCCAAAGGTTTGAAATAATGAATGTTAAGGTCAAGGGGTATGTTATGGGGTCCGTGGCGGCGGCCACATATGGTCTCAACCCCATGTTCACTCTCCCGCTTTACAAGGTGGGGATGGATGCCGATTCCGTACTCTTTTGGCGTTATCTCATTGCATTGCCGCTTCTGGCGGCAATGATTCTATGGCGTCGTCGCAGTTTCCGGCTGTCGCGTCGTCAGCTCGGTGCCACTGTGATTTTGGGCTGGCTTGTGGCGTTGTCGTCGCTCACACTTTTCCTCAGCTACAACCACATGGATGCAGGCGTTGCCAGTACTATATTGTTTGTCTATCCTGTTATGGTGGCAGTTATTATGTCGCTGTTCTTTCATGAGAAGCTCACCGGTCTGACAGCCTTGTGTATAGCATTGGCAACTGTAGGTATAGGCATGCTCATGAAAAGTGGCTCGGGGGGAACTATACTCTCTCTTGTGGGGGTGGTACTGGTGCTCGCATCTGCATTGAGCTATGCCATATATATTGTGGCTGTAAACCGTTCATCGCTCCACGATGTGCCCACATTGGTCATAACATTCTATGTGTTGCTCTTTGGTGTGATTCTGTTCGTGTTGCGCATGTCCTTTGCTGGAGAGGTGACTGTGCCTCCTGCTGACCAATGGTGGTTATGGGGTTGTCTGATAGGGCTTGCAGTATTTCCCACTGCCATATCGTTCGCATGCACCAACACTGCCATTCAGTGCATCGGTTCAACGCCCACAGCCATACTTGGTGCCTTGGAGCCGCTGACTGCCGTTGTCATAGGGGTTACAATGTTTGATGAGTCGTTTACGCCACGCATTTGTGGGGGATTGGTGCTGATTGTCATTGCCGTCAGCCTCGTGGTCGGTGGCAACAGTGTCTCTTCGGCTCTTGTGCGTGTGCGCCGCCTTTTTCCGAAGCTCCCTCGCTTAAACAAATAACCCCCATATTATAGTGATGTCCCATATTAGAATCCATTCTGTTGATGCCCTGCGTGGATTTGCTGTAATGGCAATTCTGCTGATTCACAATGTTGAGCATTTTATATTTCCTGTCTATCCGGTGAGTGAACCCGATTGGCTGGCGGCTTTGGACAAATCTGTGTTTGATGTCACTTTTTTCTTGTTCGCTGGTAAGGCGTATGCCATATTCGCATTGCTGTTCGGATTCACGTTTTATATTCAAAACCACAATCAGCAAAAGGCCGGACACGATTTTGGATATAGGTTCATGTGGAGATTATTGCTTTTGGCAGGATTCGCTTGTCTCAACGCCGCTTTCTTTCCCGGTGGTGATGTCCTGTTGCTGTTTACAGTGGTCGGGGGAGTGCTTGTGATTGTACGGCACTGGAAAACTAAAAATGTGGCTATCTTGGCTGTGCTGTTGTTGCTTCAGCCTGTAGAATGGATTTATTTGTTGATGTTGGCTTTTGTGCCCGGGTTCCATATCCCTGATCTGCATGTCGGCGAATTGTATGCCGAAGTGGGATCTGTTGTCAAGACCGGTAATTTCTGGGACTTTATAATGTGCAATATCGGGGTAGGACAAAAGGCCAGTCTGTTTTGGGCTATAGATGCCGGCCGATTCATGCAGACTGCCGGGCTCTTCCTTCTTGGATTTATTTTGGGCAGAAAGCAGCTGTTCGTGTTGTCCGATGAGCATCTTCGCTTTTGGAAACGCATGTCGATAGCAGCATTCGCAGTATTTTTGCCACTATACTTTATTCATGCCCAATTGGCTGTTGTGGAAAATGCTTCGTGTAAATTATTGGCCATAATATTTGACATGTGGCAGAAATTATCGTTCGCATTCGTCCTTATTTCAGCTTTTATGCTTCTGTACGGCAAAACTTCCTTCGGACATCATTCACACCTTTTGCAGAACTATGGCAAAATGAGTCTTACCAATTATGTATCTCAATCAGTTATAGGTGCTTTGATATATTTCCCGATTGGACTCTATTTGGCTCCGTATTGTGGTTATACCATAAGTTTGTTTATCGGTATAGGCGTATTCGTTTTGCAATTGGCGTTTACGCAATGGTGGCTGTCAGCCCACAGACAAGGTCCTTTGGAGGCATTTTGGCACCGCCTTACATGGCTTCACTCCACTCGTTGAGCAACACCTTCTCTTAATCGCCGCAGCTGTCAAGCCCGAGTTGGATGGGGTCTTCCTCATCGCTCACTGCTGCGCATTCAGCTTTGGGTGATATTCGTTTGATGAATTTTGCCGGATTGCCGGCCACAACTGTATCAGCGGCCACATCCTTGGTCACCACACTCCCGGCACCCACAATAGCGTTGTCGCCTATCGTCACTCCGGGCAATATTGTGGCACCCGCTCCTATCCATGCGTTCTTGCCTATATGCACCGGCTCGCAGGTGATTATATGCCGTTCATACACATCATGGTTGTTGGAAATCAGCTGCACGTTGGCTGCTATCATGGCTCCGTCATCTATGGTTATCCCTCCCGCCGACATCATAAGGCATCCCGGCATGACTATCACGTTCTTACCTATCTTCACCATGTGTGGCCGTATGGCGGTGAGGGGAGAGCTTACACGGCTGCCTTCTCCCATTTCCGGAAATATGCGGTGCATCAGCTCTACGTATTCCGCTGTGCTGGGCATAGTGTGGTTGAAAGTGAATATTAACTGTGCCTGTTCATTGGCAAGCGCCAGCTCCTCCGTACTCTGTTTCGTTACATCTATTCTTATCATATCTGTATGAATCATTGGTTATTTAATGTATCTCGCTCCGGCTGCGAGAGTATTAGGTTCCGTAATCTTACAGCCGAATCGATTTTCAGGGAATACACTGATAGAGTTTCTGCATTCGTGTAGAGCCGGAGAGATACACGATGTGTAAACCTCGTGAAAGGAGAACATTTGATTTCCACCGACTCTATGTCGCAGTATCTCATATAGTTACTAATCCTTGCGATATTGCCGAGGTTTACCTTGATATATGATTTATTGAGCGTTATTCGGCTGTGTTTCCATGCCATGATTGCGCGTGTTCCGGCTAAACATGCATAAATAGAACCGATTAAAACACCTAATGACATTATTCCCACAAAGTGGACCAACACATAAGTCACAACCACTGCTGCAAGTAGATGCGGAATAAATTTTCTTACGGCAACCCCTTTTCCCGATTTGGCTGACATGAGAGGATGCTCGGTTGCATGGTTGCTGTCATTGAGCCACCAGTCAAGAACCTTTTCATCGAGTTTTGAGCCGTAAATGCGTATTTCATTCCATTGCTTCGTCTCGGAAGCATTGGATGCCTGGCCTATAGTGATTGTTTTGCATCCGGCAATCTTTTCTAAGGGGTTTTGTTTTATCGTGATGACTGTAGCTTTGTCGCGAGAAAGGCGACAGGTGTAACGCGATAGAATTCCCGATGACATTGTGAGCTTTTCACCGGTTATGGTTATTGTCATGTTGCCGTAACGTAGCATTATTCTCGCGGTCAACAGCACTACGACGATAAGATAGACCACCGCGAAGAAACAGAGCCATTGTCCGGCCGACGAAAGATACTCGCTGGCACCGGTGTCAATATAATCAAAAATCCGGTCTGTCGTGTCACTGCCAAGCTCATTCAGATTGTTGAATACCGGAGCCAAGCAAGCTGCAAGCACTGAAAATCCCTTAAGATGATTCTGGCATAAGGCTCCTTTTAGGATGCTCGAATTGCTGACCTTTCGGATTTCATCTTTGGTCGCAATAGGTGGGGGAACAGTAGCATCCTTTGTGTAGGTCGCTTTTTCGCCTTCTCTCACATGGGACAGAAGCATGAACCAGTCACTTTCACTAAGAATCAGTTCCACATCCCCTTGATCATTTGCGATAGTGTCGAATGTCACGCCGCGTAGGTCAAGAACTTGGTATAACAACCCTTTTTTAGTACGAAGATTGTGGATTTTATCCAAAGGAATGCTTGTTGTTTGCCGGAAGGCAATCCCGTGAGTAAAAATCAGCTTGTCGTCATTGATATGAAATTTCCTGTAATAATATTTCAAGAATGCCACAAGCAGCGAAAGAGCCACAATAATCCCTGTCAATATCGCAGTTCTCATCATAGTTTCCGAAAAAGACTGCTCATCAGACGGTGCGAACAGTAGAGACACGAATATAAAGAAAAAAGCACCGGCAAGTTCTTTGAATGTTTTCATGGCGATTATCACGAAAGCACCCGCACTCATGCGGCGCGGACTTGAGAAGTCATTCTTCATCGCAACAGGTATTTGCCAATATCAAAGATTTTAACTCTTCGGCTTTTTCCCGTGACAGACCCGGTATAGTCATCTGGCTGGTAATTGACTGCGAGCCGTTTATCACATCTATATAATAAAGTCCGAAAATACTCGTCACTGGATTGCGGCGCACGCTTACCTGCTGTATTTTGCAGAATGGTATGGTGGTAACCTTGGGAAAAAAGATTCCGGATCTGTAGGAAATATCCTTTTCACTGAGCCTATACCCTTTGAAAGAGTATATTTTGCGAACGAACGCCATATTCGCCACAAAAGCCGCAGCCAGCACCAACTCAGCCCCGATTAGCATAAGAGGCATGCTCTCGGCCTCAATAAGCAGGATGAACAGAGCACAAGCCATAAGGATCACATATACAAGCAGAAGCCTGACATACACTACCTTAATGTAGTTTTTATCTACCGGCTCAAATCTGAGTTTGTTATATGGCAGAATATCGTCGCACAAAGATGGGCTATTTGTCATAAAAGCACAAGATTATAATTCATCTGCAAATTTAATGAAATTAACCCTTAGCCTGAATTAAATTAAAGAATATTTGTCCGCACAATCCAGCTCTAAAACAAAAGAGGCGAGCCATTCGGTTCGCCCCTTTAATCTGTAGTGCAAATATCGTTTAGCCCTTGATTGCTGCGATACCGGGAAGCACTTTACCTTCAATAGCTTCAAGAAGAGCGCCGCCACCGGTTGACACATAAGATACCTGATCAGCAAGACCGAACTTGTTGATACAAGCCACTGAGTCACCGCCGCCAACCAAAGAGAATGCACCATTGTTGGTGGCTTCCACTATAGCATCGGCAATTGCGCGTGAGCCTGCGGTAAAGTTGTCAAATTCAAATACGCCGGCAGGACCGTTCCAGAGAATAGTCTTGGCACCCTTGATGGCATCAGCAAAAGCTTTGCGGGTTTCGGGACCTGCATCAAGACCTTCCCAGCCATCGGGAATGTCCATCACAGAGCATATCTGGGTGTGAGCGTCGTTGGAGAATGAATCAGCAGCCACGCAGTCTGTACCGAGCACCAGATTAACGCCTTTGTCTTTGGCTTTCTTCATGATGTCAAGAGCCAGCTGCAGTTTGTCGTCCTCGCAGATTGACTGACCGATCTTGCCGCCCATAGCTTTTGCAAAAGTATAAGTCATGCCGCCGCAAAGTATCAGGTTGTCCACCTTGTCCATAAGGTTCTCGATAATACCGATCTTGGTTGAAACCTTGGAGCCGCCCATGATAGCGGTGAAGGGGCGTTTGATGTCGCTGAGGATATTGTCAACGGCCTTAACCTCTTTCTCCATCAGGTAGCCGAGCATCTTGTCTTCCTTGTCAAAATAGTCTGCGATTACGGCTGTTGAAGCGTGTTTGCGGTGTGCGGTACCGAATGCATCGTTCACGTAAACATCTGCATAGCTGGCCAATGTTTTTGCAAACTCTTTCTGACGCTCTTTCATCTCCTTTTTGGCTGCGTCATAGTTGGGATCTTCCTTGTCGATGCCAACGGGTTTGCCTTCCTCTTCAGGATAGAAACGGAGGTTTTCAAGCAGAAGCACTTCGCCGGGTTTGAGGTTGGCTGCTGCTTCAGCTGCATTGGCGCAATCGGGTGCAAATTTCACCTCGCGGCCAAGGGCTTTGGCTACATCGTCCTTGATTTGGGCAAGAGAGAATTTGGGGTTCACTTTGCCTTTGGGTTTACCCATGTGGCTCATGATAATAAGGCTGCCACCGTCCTTGAGAATCTTTTCAAGAGTGGGAAGAGCACCGCGAATACGGGTGTCGTCGGTGATGTTACCGTTTTCGTCAAGGGGCACATTGAAGTCCACGCGCACGATGGCCTTCTTGCCAGCGAAATTGTAATTGTCGATATTCATTTTAGTAAATGGTTGATTATGAGTTGAGTTTATATTCCAATTGTAAATAACATTTGCTTGATAGGCAAAGTTAGTGAATAGTTTTTAAAACTTGCTTATCAAGAGTTATATTTTTCAAGCAGCCCCTTCATCTGCTCGGCAAGCTTGGCTGCTTCGCGTCCGGCCGCTTCTGCAAAATCCTCGCCCGACGATGCATATATTATGCCGCGTGAAGAGTTCACAATCAGGCCGCAATCCTTGGTCATACCGTAACGGCACACTTCTTCAAGGCTTCCCCCTTGTGCTCCTACGCCGGGCACAAGCAGAAAATGATTGGGAGCGTGCTCGCGTATTTTGGCAAACATGCTTCCCTGAGTGGCTCCCACCACATACATCATGGCTTCCTTGCCTGCCCACTCCTGTGATTTGTCAAGAACTTGCTCAAACAGCTGCTTGCCGTCCTTGTCCTCTGTGAGCTGGAAATCATGGCTGCCCGGGTTGGATGTAAGCGCCAGCAGAATCACCCATTTCCCTTCATATCCCAGAAATGGAGTCACACTGTCGCTTCCCATATATGGAGCCACAGTAAGCGCGTCCACATTCAGATGCTTAAAAAAAGTCCGCGCATATAGTTTGGAAGTATTGCCTATGTCGCCGCGTTTCGCATCAGCGATTATGAACATTTCCGGATATTTTTCCCGTATGTATCCTATTGTGCGTTCAAGGGCCACCCAGCCTTCCACTCCGTCCGCTTCATAGAATGCGAGATTGGGTTTGTATGCGATGCAGTAGGGGGCCGTTGCGTCAATTATGGCACGGTTGAATTCAAACACAGCATCACGGCTGCCCATAAGGCATGATGGCAGTTTGGCCGGATCTGTGTCAAGGCCCACGCAAAGAAACGAGCCTTTTGTGCGAATTTGCTCAACGAGTTGATTGTAATTCATGATAAAAAATGCTGTTTATGGAGTAGATTAAAGTTCCGATTCCTTTAGCTTCTCGGCATTCTCCGCCACAATCAGATGGTCAATCACATCCTGTATGTCACCGTCCATGAATGCGGCCAGATTATAGATGGTGTAATTGATGCGGTGGTCGGTAATACGCCCCTGCGGATAATTGTAGGTGCGTATCTTCGCCGATCGGTCGCCGGTTGACACCATCGTCTTGCGGCGCGAAGCTATGTCGTCTATATATTTCTGATGCTCTTTGTCATATATGAAAGTGCGCAGGCGGCTCAGTGCTCTTTCCTTGTTCTTGGGTTGGTCGCGGGTTTCCGTACATTCTATGAGTATCTCCTCCGTTTCCCCGCTGTTGGGATTGCGCCACATGTAGCGCAGGCGCACGCCCGACTCCACCTTGTTCACATTCTGGCCGCCGGCACCCCCGCTCCTGAATGTGTCCCATTTGATTTCGCCTTCATTGATTTCCACATCAAAAGGCTCTGCTTCCGGCAGCACAGCTACCGTGGCCGCCGATGTGTGCACGCGTCCTTGGGTTTCTGTCGCCGGCACGCGCTGCACGCGGTGTACACCGCTCTCATATTTCAGAGTGCCATATACATTGTCGCCCGTCACTGACATCACTATCTCCTTGTACCCCCCCGCAGCTCCTTCGCTTGCCGAGGTAATGGCCACGTTCCATCCTTTTGTCTCGCAATACTTCATATACATCTTGGCAAGGTCACCGGCAAATATTGCCGCCTCGTCGCCTCCTGTGCCGCCGCGTATCTCCAGTATCGCATTCTTGCCATCCTCCGGATCCGCCGGAATCAGTAGCAGCTTTATCTCCTCTTCAAGCCCTGGCAAAAGGCTCTGCGCCTCGTCAAGCTCCTCTTTCGCCATCTCGCGCAGCTCTTCATCGCTCTCTGTGTCAAGCACCTGACGGGCCTCTTCAATATTCGCCACAATAGTGCGGTACCGGCGTGTGGCATTGACCAGCCTTTCCAGGTCCTTATACTCCTTGGTCAGGCGCACATAGCGTTTCATGTCACTGATCACATTGGGGTCAGTGATGAGGGTGCTTACTTCTTCAAATCGCGATTCTATGCCGTCAAGGCGTGTAAGAAGGGAATTGTCGGCCATTTTGGTGGATGTAGTGAATTTTGTGCGAAGTTAATAAATAATCCTCACAACGCAAAGAATGTAATGTATAAGATGTGTCGTATATGTCCACAAAAAAAATGTGGCATCGCGCAATCACGCAATGCCACAACCCATAATTGTATCCTGTCTCTTATTTTATTGTCACCTTGGAGGTCTTGCTTCCCTGACGGCGGATAAAGATGCCGTTTTCGGGATTGCTGATGCGCATTCCCTGCAGGTTGTAATATTCCACGGGAGCGTTCTCGTCATTGGTGGTCACCGATTTGATGCTGTCGTAAGTCGGGTCGGTAAATGAAAAATAAGCATAATAGTACGGTGAATCGTCGCCTGAGTCAAGGAAGCCGGTGAAGTTTATCATTCCGTCATATGTGCGTACACCGTCAGCCACAGTCGGAGTAAGTGTTGAATACATACCGTAATATATGAACAGATAGTTCAGATTGGTCGCGGTTCCGCTCTCATCATACACTATGCCTGTCGAATATCCCCCATCTCCATCAAGCAGATACCCCATTGAATAGTCGGAATATAATTCAATGTTGTCACCGGTCAGTGTGATTCCATAATTTGTGTCATCAACCATGTCTCCGATTGTGAAGCTCAGTGGCTGTCCGGAATTGACAAAGTTCTCAATCGTGTAGGTGCCGTTGGCACTGATGGTGAATTCCGATTGAAAGTCCTGACAATAGGTCTGGCTGTCTGAATCATAAACATTGAATGTCAGTACTTCGGCATGGCTTACAGCAACGGTAGCCATAAATGAAAGTGCAAGAGTAAAAAGTTTCTTCATAAAAATAGTTAATGTGAAAAATGAATAATTATTACAAATTAAATATTATATCTTGATATTTTATCGTAAATTCGTGTTAAAATCTATTAAAATGCAATCAAAAAATTATGAACCATGTTGATGTGTCAGTTGTGTTGTAATTATATGCATAAATTATGCACCTTTATCTGCTGTTTTCACAGAACGCATAAAAAACATTAAAATCAACAGGAAATTGTGCAATCCCATACTAAATATTAATTTTGCACCTTGAAATCAATTTAAGGATACTTCAATCAAATCTAACATCATAAAATTTTATGAACGTAACCCTGCAAAATACCGATGCCGTTAGCGCTCGTTTGACTGTGTCGGTAGAAGAGAACGATTACAAAGAAAAAGTGTTGGCCGACCTTAAAAAGATTGGCCGCAACAACCAGATTCCCGGATTTCGCAAAGGTCATGTGGCCATTGGCGAGCTCCAGCGTCGTTTTGGCCGTCAGGTTACCAGCGATGTCATCAACGAGCTGGTTTATGACGCTGTCACTAATTATATCCGCGACAACAAGCTCAATATACTTGGCGCCCCGGTGCCCGTGGAAGTGAAGGAACTTGACCTCAAGAACCAGAAAGATTTCACTTTTGAATTTGACCTCGCTCTCGCCCCCGAGCTTGACATCAAAGTTGACAAGGACGAAAAGATACCCTATTATAATATAGAGGTGAGCGATGAGATGATCAATGAGCAGGATGCCGCTTTCCGCAAACGCTTCGGCGCTCAGGTGCCCGGAGAGGAAGTGGAGCCCGACGCTCTTGTCAAGGGCGCTATCATGCAGCTCAACGAGGACGGTACCGTTAAGGAAGGTGATGACGCTATTCAGGTAGTAAGCGGCATTATCGCTCCCATGTACTTTGTTGACAAGGATGAGGCTGCCAAATTCACTGGCAAGAAGGTCGGCGACAAGGTTGTCTTTGATCCCCGCAAGGCTTCCGGCGACAATGTGACCGAGCTTGCTTCAATGCTCAACATCGACAAGAATCGCACCTCTGAAGTTCAGGGCAACTTTGAGATGACCATTAGCGAAATCATCGTTGTGCGTCCTGCCGAGGACGGTGAGGAATTCTTCACCAACGTATTCGGTAAAGACCGCGTGCACAATGCCGAGGAGTATCGCGAAGCCCTCAAAGGCATGATCGCTTCTGAGCTTCAGGGCAACAGCGACATGATATTCTCTTTCAGCGCTCGCAAATTCTTCCTTGAGAAATATGGCAACATGGAGCTTCCTGACGCCATTCTCAAACGCTGGCTCATCAGCCGCAACGAGTCTCTTAACGAGCAAAACATCGATGAGGAATACGCAAAGATGAAAGACGACCTCAAATGGCAGCTCATCAAGGAGCGCATCGCACAGATGCTCGGCGTTAAAATTGAGGAAGCTGACCTCATGGCTCAGGCCAAAGTGCTTGCTGCCCGTCAGTTCGCTCAGTACGGTATGACCAACATGGACGATGAAACCATTACCAACTTTGCCAAGAACATCCTTGACGACAAGAACTATCGCGGCCGTCTCATCGAGCAGGTTGGCGATGCCAAGTTCTATTCTGCACTCAAGCAGGCTGTGACTTTGGACGAAAGCACAGTCTCTCTTGACGCTTTCAAGGAAATCGCATCCAAGATCTAAAACAATATTTTCGCGATCAAATTTGCGGCATTCCTAACGGGTGCCGCAAATTTTTTTTGTGCATATGCTTGTATATGAAGCATAATGTGTAAATTTGTAAAAACCAATTATGATGAAAGCACTTCCATTATTAGCATTCTCTCTCCTGTTGTCCGCCTGTGCGGGTAGCGGCGATGCTCCGAAAACACCGGCAGAAATGGTGGATCCGCTTATAGGCACCGATTTTACCGGCAATACATATCCCGGCGCGCAGGCCCCTCGCGGCATGGTGCAGCTTAGCCCCGACAATGGCATCCCCGGTTGGGACCGCATTGCCGGATACTATTATCCCGATAGCACTATTGCCGGCTTCAGCCATACTCATCTTTCGGGAGTTGGGGCAGGGGACATGTACGATGTCTCCTATATGCCCGTCATGCTCCCTGTGCGCGAGGCGCCGGCACCTCTCGGCATACATTCGCGTTTCAGCCATGACAGCGAAGAAGCGTCTGCAGGATATTACAAGGTCACCCTCAGCGACTATGATATTGATGTGGAGCTTACCGCCACATCTCGCACAGGCATCCAGCGTTATACCTTCCGTCGCGGTGGGCCTGCGGCCGTCATTCTGAATCTCGCCAAGGCCATGAACTGGGATTCCGTCACTGCCGCCGGAGTGAGGCGCGTAAGCCCCGATGAACTTTCGGGTTATCGTTTCTCCACAGGGTGGGCGCGTGACCAGCGTGTGTATTTCCGCACAAGGTTCTCAAGGGCTCCCGATTCTGTTAAGATTGTACCCGGTGGCATTGCATGGTGCTATTTCAATACCGCCCCCGATGAAAAGATAGTGCTCTGCACCGGTCTGTCGGGCGTGAGTGAGGAGGGTGCGGGAAAAAATCTCACCGCAGAGGCTCCCGGCGACAATTTTGATGAATACGTGCAGAGCGCACGGGCTTTGTGGAACAAGGAGCTGTCCGTGGTGAACGTGAGCAGCAGCGATGACGCGCGCTTGCGCACCTTCTACACCGCGCTCTATCACACCATCATTTGCCCCACTATATTCTGTGATGTTGACGGCAGATACTTCGGCCCTGACAAGCAGATTCACAACGGAGGTGTCACCACCAACTACTCTACATTCTCCCTCTGGGACACTTATCGCGCACTCCATCCCCTCCTTGCCATAATCAATCCGCGTCGCAACGGCGATATGGCATCCTCGCTTATAGAGTTCTATAACCAGAGCGGTCGCCTTCCTGTGTGGAACATGTGGGGCGGTGAAACAGACATGATGATAGGCTACCATGCCGTGCCGGTAATAGTTAATGCCGTTCTCAAGGGGCAGGGGCCCATAGACCCGGAAGACGCTCTTGCCGCATGTATCGCCACCTCCAATATTGACGATTATCGCGGCATAGGTCTCTATAAGCAGCTCGGTTATGTGCCTTACGATGTCGATGATCCTTACTGTCAGGACAACTGGTCTTTGTCTCGCACTCTTGAGTATGCTTACGATGACTACTGCATTGCCCGTCTCGCCGGTTTCCTTGGCCACAAAGATGTGGAGAGCGAGTATTTGAAACGCTCAAAGAACTATGTCAACGCATTCAATCCCGCTACCCGTTGGATGCAGCCGCGCGACAGCAAGGGCGAATGGCTTCGCGACTTCTCTCCCGATGACTACACCACCTATATCTGTGAGAGCAACGGGTGGCAGTATTTTTGGTCCGTTCAGCACGATGTGGACGGCCTCATCAGCCTGATTGGCGGCAAAGACAAATTTATTGCGCGTCTTGACAGCATGTTCTCTTATACCCCCAAAACCAATGAGGGGCTTCCTATTTTCTCTACCGGCATGATAGGACAGTACGCTCATGGCAACGAGCCGAGCCATCATGTGGCGTTTCTCTACAACAAGGTTCAGCAGCCGTGGAAAGCGCAGAAACTCGTGCGCCGCATCCTTACCGAGCTTTACAACGACACTCCTGCCGGGCTGTGTGGCAATGACGATTGCGGACAGATGTCTGCATGGTCTGTCTTTGGTGCCATGGGCTTCTATCCCGTTGACCCTGTGAGCGGAGAATACGAGCTTGTTACACCGTTGTTTGACAAAGTTGAAATCCGCACTCCCTCCGGATATGTCTTTACTCTCCTTGCCCCGGGCGCGGAAAAAGGCAACAAGCCCTATATAAAATCAGTGAAAGTCAACGGCAAGCCCTATCACAAGAGCTTCATAACCCACAGCATGATTATGGCAGGCGACACCGTTGAACTTGAACTTACTGATCGCGAGGGTGAGATATGGTACTGACGCAAATTTATTTTCATGTGAAAATATTTGTTTGAAACAGGGAAAAATACTAACTTTGAATTAAGAAATAAAACAGAATATCATTTATATGAATAACGATTTCAGAAATTATGCAGTTAAGCATCTTGGCATGAACGGCCTCGCCGTTGACCAGTACGCCGCTGCTCTTTCGTCTCAAATTACTTCAAGCTACATTTCCCCAACCATCATTGAAGAGCGTCAGCTCAATGTGGCGCAGATGGATGTCTTCTCGCGTCTGATGATGGACCGTGTCATTTTCCTTGGCACCGAAGTTAATGATTACACCGCAAATGTTATACAGGCTCAGCTTCTTTACCTTGATTCCACCGATTCAGGCAAGGATGTGAGCATTTACATCAACTCCCCCGGCGGTTCCGTTTACGCGGGTCTGGGCATTTATGACACAATGCAGTACATATCCAGCGATGTTGCCACCATCTGCACCGGTATGGCCGCTTCCATGGCCGCTGTGTTGCTCGTGGCCGGTGCTAAAGGCAAGCGTTTTGCCCTCAAGCATTCGCGTGTCATGATTCATCAGCCCATGGGTGGTGCGCAAGGTCAGGCTTCTGACATTGAAATCACCGCGCGTGAAATTCAGAAACTCAAAAAAGAACTTTATACCATAATCTCTGATCATAGTGGTATGTCGTTTGACAAGGTTGAGCGTGATTCCGACCGCGATTATTGGATGACCGCTCAGGAAGCCAAGGAATACGGCATGATTGATGATGTGCTTGTTAAAGCCAAACACTAACTTTTTACACCATTTATGGCAAAAAAGAAATCTGATGATCAGGATATAAGATGTGCATTCTGTGGAGCGCGTCCCGATGCCTCCAACCTTATGGTGCCAAGTCCTATATCCAATGTATATATCTGTGCCGATTGTGTCAACCACATCCAGCAGGCCGTGAAGGAATTCACCGGTGAGGCTGTGCCGGCCTCCAAAGCTGATGTCCCGGAGCAGCACGATTTGACCAAAATCCCGAAACCTGTTGAAATCTGTGAGTTTCTCAACAGTTATGTGATAGGGCAGGAGTCGGCTAAGAAATACTTGTCCGTGGCTGTATATAACCACTATAAGCGTTTGGCGCAGCATGCCGATGACGATGTGGATATTGAAAAAAGCAATATCATAATGGTTGGTCCTACCGGCACCGGTAAAACTCTGTTGGCTAAAACCATAGCTCGCCTTTTGGATGTGCCTTTCACCATTGTGGATGCCACGGTTCTTACCGAGGCCGGATATGTGGGCGAGGATATTGAAAGCCTGCTCACCCGTCTGTTGCAGGCTGCTGACTACAATGTGGAAAAAGCTGAAAAAGGCATCGTGTTTATTGATGAAATCGACAAGATTGCCCGTAAAGGCGACAACCCCTCCATCACTCGCGATGTCAGCGGTGAAGGTGTGCAGCAGGGTTTGCTCAAACTACTTGAAGGTTCCATCGTCAATGTACCCCCGCAGGGTGGACGCAAGCATCCCGAGCAGCGCATGATACCCGTTAACACCAAAAACATTTTGTTTATATGTGGAGGTGCCTTTGACGGTATTGAGCGAAAGATCGCCCAGCGTCTCAATTCCCATGTGGTCGGTTATACCAATAGCGTCCGTCCGGGCGTGAACCGTGAAAATTTCTTGCAGTATGTGGCTCCACAGGATTTGAAGTCTTTTGGTCTCATACCCGAAATTATCGGCCGTTTGCCTATTCTCACCCATCTTGATCCTTTGGACCGTTCTGCATTGCGCCGTGTCCTTACCGAGCCTAAAAATGCCATCGTTAAGCAGTATCAGAAGCTCTTTAAGATGGATGGTGTGGAACTGGAATTTGAGCCGGCAACACTCGATCTTATTGTGGACAAAGCCATTGAATACAAGCTCGGTGCCCGTGGCCTCCGCTCGATTGTTGAGTCCATAATGATTGATGCTATGTATGATATCCCTTCTCAAAAAGTAGAGAAATTCATAGTCACTCCCGATTACGCTCTTGAAAAATTGCGTAATGCTAATTTTGAAGTAAATAATTTATAGTAGATACATTCACTCTAAATATATATATTACCCTACCCCTCAATTAATTACACCTAAATCTTCATTATAAATATGGCCAGTCATACCGAACTCACCGATGCGCTTAAACTTCATTTTGGCTTTGACACTTTCAAAGGCAATCAGGAAGATATAATCAAAAGCCTTCTTGACGGGAACGACACTTTTGTGCTTATGCCCACCGGAGGTGGCAAGTCGTTGTGCTACCAGTTGCCATCATTACTGATGGAAGGTACTGCCATAGTTATTTCGCCGCTCATTGCGCTTATGAAGAATCAGGTGGATGCTATGCGAAACTTCAGCGAAGAGGACGGCGTGGCGCATTTCCTCAATTCCTCTCTTAACAAGGCCGCTGTGGATCAGGTCAAGAGCGATATTCTCTCCGGTAAGACAAAGCTCCTTTATGTTGCTCCCGAATCGCTTACCAAAGAAGAATATATTGAGTTCCTGAAAAATGTGTCCATATCCTTTTACGCTGTTGATGAAGCTCACTGTATATCCGAATGGGGTCATGATTTCCGCCCCGAATATCGGCGTATTCGCCCAATCATAAATGAAATAGGTGCACATCCTGTCATTGCTCTTACTGCCACTGCCACTCCTAAGGTGCAGCACGACATCCAGAAAAATCTTGGCATGCTTGGAGCTAACGTGTTCAAAAGCTCGTTCAACCGTCAGAACCTCTACTACGAAATCCGTCCCAAAACCGCCTCGATAGACAAGGACATAATCAAGTTTATCAAGGGTATGGAAGGTAAGTCTGGTATCATATACTGTCTCAGCCGTAAAAAAGTGGAGGAACTTGCTGAACTTTTGCGCGTCAACGACATTAAGGCTTTGGCATACCATGCCGGAATGGACAGTGCCACAAGGAGCGCAAATCAGGATGCGTTTCTTTATGAGAAGGTGGATGTGATTGTGGCTACAATAGCTTTTGGCATGGGAATTGACAAACCCGATGTTAGATTTGTTATACATTATGACATGCCAAAATCTCTTGAGGGGTACTATCAGGAAACGGGGCGTGCTGGTCGCGACGGTGGCGAAGGTTTGTGTATAACTTTCTACGCTGCCAAAGACTTGCAGAAAATGGAGAAATTCATTCAGAACAAACCCGTTGCCGAGCAGGAAATTGGTAGGCAGTTACTTGCCGAAACGGCTTCTTATGCCGAATCAAGTATGTGTCGTCGCAAAACTCTGCTGCACTATTTTGGTGAAGAATATACTCAAGAGAATTGTGGCAATTGCGACAACTGTTTAAATCCTAAGAAGAAAGTGGAAGCGAAAGATGAATTGTGTGCAGTGTTGGAAGCCATTTCCGCACTCAAAGAAAAGTTCAAAGCAGAATATATAATTGATGTCCTACGTGGAGTTAACTCCAACGAAATCAAGGCATATCGTCATAATGATTTGGAAATTTTCGGCAGCGAAGAGCAGCTTGATGCCAAGTTCCTCAATGCCGTGATTCGCCAAGGTGTGATTGGCGGTTATATTACCCGCGATATTGAAAACTACGGTTTGCTTCGCCTTACCGACAAAGGTCGCGAATTTTTGAAAAAACCGGTATCGTTCAAAATCGTGGAAGATACCGAATTCAATGATGAAGAGGAAGTGGATGTGGTGAAGAGTGGCGCCGGATGCGCTGCCGATCCGGAGCTGTATTCTATCCTTAAGGACCTGCGCAAAAAAGTGGCAAAAAAAGTGGGGCTCCCTCCTTATGTCATCTTCCAGGATCCTTCTCTGGAATCTATGGCAACCACATATCCTATCACTATTGAGGAACTTGCCGATATATCCGGCGTGGGCATGGGCAAGGCCCGTCGTTACGGACAGGAATTCATCAATGTTATACGCCGTCATGTGGAGGACAATGAAATTGAGCGTCCCGAGGACATGAAGGTGCGCACCGTGCCCAACAAGAGCAAAGTGAAAATCAATATCGTGCATCTCATTGACCGCAAGATTCCTTTGGATGAAATTGCTAATTCCATGGGGCTGGATTTTGATGAGCTTCTTGAGCATATCGAGGGCATACTCAATGCCGGCACTAAGATTGACATTAACTACTATGTGGATGAGATTCTTGATGAAGACCAGCAGGATGACATCTACGAGCACTTCAAGGAAAGTGAGATGGGCGATCTCAATACCGCATATAAGGAACTTGGCGATGAATACACCGAGGACGAAATTAGGCTCGTCCGCATAAAATTCCTCGCCGAAATGGGCTATTAACCTTTTACTACCGGCATATTTATGTACAGTGATGAGATTGTAGTCGATTACAGGCGCGTGGCTTTGCACCATAGGGAGCTGATTGCTTTGCGCAATGTTAATCTTAGGGTGGCAAAGGGCGAATTTGTGTATCTCACCGGTAAGGTGGGTTCCGGCAAGAGTACTTTGCTGCAATCCATGTATGCCGAGGTGCCTATTGCTGCAGGTGAGGCAAGGGTCCTTGATTATGACCTCAACAACATTAAAAATAAGGAAATACCATATTTGCGCCGCAATGTTGGTGTTGTGTTCCAGAACTTTCGGCTTCTTACCGACCGTTCCGTGATTGACAATTTGCGTTTTGTCCTTGATGCTACGGGATGGCGTGATGCCACCGACATTCAGGCACGTATTGAGCAGGTGCTCAAGGAAGTGGGTATGCTCAACAAGGGCTATAAATTCCCCCACGAGCTTTCCGGCGGCGAGCAGCAACGTGTTGTGATGGCACGGGCTATGCTCAACAATCCCAGAATCTTGCTCGCCGATGAGCCTACAGGCAATCTTGACCCCGAAACGGCAAGACATATCGTCCGCCGTTTGCATGACATTGCCGCCTCCGGCACCGCAGTTATTATGGCTACGCATAATCTCACGTTTGTTGAAGAGTACCCTGCTCGTGTTGTTAAGTGTGAAAACAAGCAGTTAATCGAATAATTTTTGTATATTTGCGCACGTTTTTTACATAGTACGCACTGTATATGAAAGTTATGAAATTTGGTGGTACGTCGGTGGGTTCACCCATGCGTATCAGGAATGTGGCTGAGCTTATTACATCACGTGGCAAAAATGTTGTGGTCCTTAGTGCAATGTCCGGCACTACCAACACTCTTGTGGAAATTTCAGATTATCTCCATAAAGGCAATGCCGTAGGTGCAAAAGAAACTCTCAATGCCCTTGAATCAAAATACGCAGCGGTTATAAAGGAACTCTATGCTACAGCCGAGGCTGCCGAGGCTGCTTCACAAGCCATTTCCGCAAGCATTTCTTTTATCCGTGGATTGGAGACGGAAAGTTTCACCTCGCTTGATGAAAAAGAAGTTCTCGCTCAGGGCGAACTTATGAGTACCGCCTTGATGTATTTCTATCTCAGGGAGAAAGGTGTGGATGCCGTTCTTTTACCCGCGTTGGATTTCATGCGTACTGACCGCAACGGCGAGCCTGACACCGAATATATACGTGAGAAATTCAATCAGGCATTATCGGAACACAAAAATGCTCAAATCATCATAACTCAAGGTTTTATATGTCGCAATGCCTATGGCGAAATTGACAATCTCCAGCGTGGTGGTAGCGACTATACTGCCTCTTTGCTCGGCGCAGCCATGCACGCTGATGAAATCGAGATATGGACTGACATTGACGGTATGCACAATAATGACCCGCGTTTTGTTGACGGGACACGCCCTGTTAGTGAATTGCATTTTGATGAGGCTGCCGAGCTGGCATATTTCGGTGCAAAAATTTTGCATCCCACCTGCGTCCTTCCTGCTAAACTCAACAACATTCCGGTTAGGTTGCTCAACACCATGGATCCCGAGGCCAAAGGCACCATGATATATAATGCCGGGGCCACACATACCATTAAGGCTGTCGCCGCCAAGGATAACATTACGGCTATTAAAATTAAAAGTGGCCGCATGCTCTTGGCTTATGGTTTCTTGCGCAAGGTGTTTGAAATCTTTGAGACTCATCGCACAGCTATTGATATGATTGTGACCTCCGAGGTGGGCGTATCCGTGACTATTGACAATACTTCTTGTCTTCAGGCCATTGTGAATGATTTGAAAAAATTCGGTACTGTGACCGTTGATAAAGACATGGTGATTATCTGTGTGGTTGGTGATCTTGAATGGCAGAATCGTGGCTTTGAAGCCGAAGTCGTAAATGCTCTTAAGGATGTGCCTGTCCGCATGATTTCTTATGGCGGCAGCAACTATAATATCTCCCTGTTGGTGCGCAAAGATGACAAAGTTAAGGCTCTGAACCTATTGAGTGAGCGTTTGTTTAACAAATAATATTTGGTAAATAACATGACTCATAGTTTTCCGATGGAGTTGCTGAAAAGTGTGCGCACACCTTTCTACTATTACGATACACAGCTCCTTGACCAAACCCTTGATATTTTGCGCGATATGAGCAATTATCCCGGTTTCAGGGTGCATTACGCCATCAAGGCCAATGCAAATCCGGTGATTCTCAGCCATATTCTCAATGCTGGGCTTGGTGTGGATGCCGTGAGCGGTGGTGAGATACAGGCCGCTCTGAATGCCGGTTTCGCTCCCGATAAAATCGTGTTTGCCGGTGTAGGTAAGCGCGATGATGAAATTGAGCTTGCTTTAAATCACGGTATTGAATGTCTCAATGTGGAATCTGAGGCCGAGCTTGAGGTGATTGAGAGCATTGCCGCTGCAATGGGGGTTAAAGCCCCGGTGGCATTGCGCGTGAACCCTAACATTGATGCCCACACCCACAGCTACATCACCACAGGTCTTGCCGAAAATAAGTTTGGCATAAGCATTGAGATGCTTGAGGCGATAGTAAAGCGTTGTGTGGCTTCACCACACATCGATTTGCGCGGATTGCATTTCCATATCGGATCCCAGATTACCCAAAGCGACCCCTTTCGTATGCTCTGCAATGTAGTCAACAATCTTCAGGACCACTACAATGCACAAGGCATTTATTTCCCAATAATAAATGTGGGCGGCGGCCTCGGCATAGATTACGATCATCCCGATACCAATCCGGTCCCGGACTTCCGTACTTATTTCTCAATGTTCCATAAGCATTTGCGCTTGCGTCCCGGACAGGAACTGCATTTTGAACTCGGGCGTTCCATTGTGGCGCAGTGCGGCTCTCTCATCACAAAAGTATTGTACGTGAAGCAGGGACTCAACAAGCGTTTCGTGATAGTGGATGCGGGCATGACCGATCTCATTCGCCCGGCACTGTATCAGGCTCACCACACCATTCAGAATCTAACCTCTGCCTCCGGTGAAATGGCTGTTTACGATGTGGTGGGACCTATATGTGAGTCTTCCGATGTGTTTGGCAAAGATGAGCAGTTGCCCGTCACCACACGCGGTGATCTCTTGGCATTGAGATCTGCCGGCGCTTATGGCGAAATAATGGCCTCGCGATACAATTGTCGCGAACTTCCGGCCAGCGTGTGCAGCTAACCATCCAAACTTGGGTATCAGTCTATAAACCGTTTGGTTATGTCATCGTAGGCATCAATCCGGCGGTCACGGAGAAAAGGCCACCAGCGGCGCACATGCTCCGACCGCTCCAGATCCACATCCACCACCGTGCTGACCTCCTTATCGGTAGGGGCCTGATACAGAAATTCTCCCTGTGGGCCGGTCACAAAACTGCTCCCCCAGAAATCAATTCCGGCAGTATGTCCCGACGGGTCTGCTTCAAATCCCACGCGGTTTACGCTTACCACCGGCAATCCGTTTGCCACCGCGTGGCCGCGCTGTACGGCAATCCATGCATCACGCTGACGCACCTTTTCATCATGTTCGTCAGTGCTCTCCCAGCCGATAGCAGTAGGATATATCAGTATCTCCGCACCGTGAAGTGCCATGAGACGGGCTGCCTCTGGATACCATTGGTCCCAGCATACGAGCACACCTAATTTCCCCACCGATGTATCAATAGGTTTGAACCCGAGATCTCCCGGTGTGAAATAAAATTTCTCATAATATGCCGGGTCGTCAGGTATATGCATTTTGCGGTATTTCCCTGCTATTGAGCCGTCTTTCTCAAACACCACTGCCGTGTTGTGATATAATCCCGGCGCACGCTTCTCAAACAGCGAGGTCACAATCACCACTCCCACCTCTTTGGCCAGAGCCGAATAGAATTCTGTAGCCTCTCCCGGAATGGGAATGGCAAGGTTGCATTCATGAATATCCTCATGCTGACAGAAATAAAGCGAATCATGAAGTTCCTGATTCACAATAAGCTGTGCTCCTTGAGTCGCTACACGGCGTATCTCGTCGGCCAATCGTGCGCGATTAGCGTGAATGTCTGCTGTTTTTGACAGCTGTATAATACCTACTTTAAGATTATTCATCGATACAAAGTGATTTCAACGGAATTTGCATGGTGGCGCAATGCAGCGACCCATGCTGTTTGATTAATGCTCTGCAGTCTATCTGCTCAACCGGCAGCCCGAATGCTATCTGCACTATCTGTGCCGCAAGCTCGTCATTGCGCTTTTGTCCGTACGACGGCATGAAGATAGCCTTGTCTGTAACCAAAAAATTAGCGTATGTTGCCGGAAGCCTTTCGCCTTCCTCATCAAAAATCGCATCAGGCATCGGCAGCTCTATGAGCGAATATGGCATACCCTCCGGCGTTCGCATATCCATCAGTTGTCGCTTCATGGCATCAAGCTCATGATAATGCTCGTCTTCAGGGTTGGTGCACCCAACATATAATATAGTGTCGTGCGGGGCTATTCTGGCAAGCGTATCAATGTGGCTGTCAGTATCGTCACCGGCCAGATAGCCGTGGTCCAGCCATAGTTGGTGGCTGAATCCGAGCACATCATGTAGATACCGCTCAATCTCCGCGCGGTTCATGGTCGCATTGCGGTTTGGCGACAGCAGACACTCGCTCGTGGTCAGCAGTGTACCCTTACCGTCGCTCTCTATAGATCCGCCTTCAAGCACAAAATTGCGGCAGTTGATGCGCGGGGCTGTGATGAGACTTGAGTCACACAGCTTTTGCGTCACCAGATTGTCGTAACACGCCGCAAACTTCATGCCCCATGCGTTGAAGCAGAAATCCACCGCATTAACCTTCCCGTCTGCCTCCAACGTAATAGGCCCGTAATCACGGGTCCACGTGTCATTGGTTCGGGTTTGAAAATATATGATTTTGTCGCGTGCCACATCTTTCAGATGAGGCTTTACACTCTCTATATCAGGCGACACCACAATAACCGTATGCCATTTGGCCAGCGCGCTCACCAACCTTACATAACATTGCTCAACCTCCTCAAGCATATATTGCCAGTCGGTATCAGCATGGGGCCACGCCAACAATATCGCCGCCGGAAGTTCCCACTCGGCAGGCACTCTGCGATTATTCGGTTCACTCATCATAATCGCTGCTCAGAGAGTCCCAGATGTCGTTTTTATTGTCAAGATACTCCTCGCAAAAATCCATAAAACCTCTTTTTTCGGAACTTCCCACCTCATGACACCAGGTGCGATAGGCGGTTCTCAGCTCCGGATCTTCATGCATCTGTTTCTTGAATTCTGATTCAGCGATATCCACGCTGTCATATTGTTCTAAATATTGTGTAAAAACTTCTGTAATGTCGATCATGAATATAAATTATGTACTTTCGGAGTTGTTTTTATATGCGTCAAATTTAGAAGATTATATTGTCATAGACAAATATTTTACAAAACTTTTAGAAATTTAAGCCGTTAATATAGTATAATTCTAACACTATGCCTTATGAAAAAGATATTAGCTTTCATGGCTTCCGCATTGTTGCTCGCGGCTTGTAGCCCTTATACGCTGGTCAACAGCGAAACATACAACGATGCCAAGCTTTCCTCCTATTCTACTTTCCGTATCATCACACCCGATCAGGGAACCATGGTCCCCGGCATGCAGGCTGTGACCTATTACAACATTGCCGCCGCCATCAGGGAGCAGATGCTTGAGCGTGGCTTCACCGAAAGTCCCGATTCCCCGCTTCTCATCAATATCGGATTGTCGGTGCAGAAAGAGATTCAGACCGAGCCGGTTCTTCCCCCCAACTATTACCCCTATTACGGCCCCGGGCCTGCCCCAGGCTACTATCCTTTCTTCATGTATCCCCGCCAGTACTATTGGCCCGCTTATTATCAGAACGCGCAGGTAATCACCGGAATATACAAAGAAGGAGTACTCACCATGGATATGGTCAACACCGTTGACAAAATTCCGTTGTATTCTGCCTCGGTTGCCACCATCGTCAACGGCGGCGATTCCGGTTACCGCAATCTTCAGGGAATTGCCGAGGCTGTCAATACCTTGTTCTCCAAATTTCCTGTACCTTTACTCCCTCAATATAGAAAATAGGAATGATAAGAAAATTATTAATTCTCTTGGTGTGCTTTGCGTCCGGGTTTTGTGCTCAGGCGCAAAGCTGGCATAAGGACATTCTCGGTTATCCGTTTGAGATGCGTTATGTTCACCAGCCCGACGACTACAGCGGCTCCGAGCGTTGCACCGTGGTCAGGCTGCTCGCCCCCGAAAACCGGGGCAGCGCGGTAGTGTACCTCCACGGCTTCAACGACTATTTCTTTCAGGCCGAAATGGCCCGTCAGTTTGTGGCACATGGATTCAACTTCTATGCCCTCGACTTGCGCAAGTACGGTCGTAGCATCCAACCCGGCCAGCGGTTGTTTGATGTTCATTCACTTAACGAATACTTCCAGGATGTGGATTCTGCCCTCAGCATAGCCCGTCGCGAAGGCAACTTTGATATAGTGCTCATGGGCCACTCCACCGGCGGCCTTCTCGCAAGCTATTACATGGCATGCAATCCCGCCGCCCCCGTTGACGCTTTGGTGCTCAACAGCCCTTTCCTTGACTGGAACCTCGGTTGGAAAGAACACCTTGTCCCCATTGTGGCGGCGTTGGGCAAGCTTTTCCCCAATATCCCCATACCGCAGGGCGATTCCGATGCTTATAGCCAGAGCCTGATGAAATCCGGCCACGGCGAATGGACCTACAATACAGCTTGGAAGCTCCCGCATTCACCCGATGTTACCGCCGGTTGGGTACGTGCCATCAACTCCGCCCAGCAGTATCTCCATCATCATCCCTATTCCATCCATGTGCCCATACTCCTCATGTACTCCGCGGCTTCAAGCAATCCCGACCACTGGAATCCCGAGGCATCATCCACCGATGTGGTCCTTGATGTTAACGATATTCGCCGTTACGGCCTCATGCTGGGCCACGATGTGCAGCCCGTGGTCGTAAAAGGGGGCGTACACGACCTCATGCTTTCATCACGCCGTTTGCGTCCTGCCATCTATGATTATTTGTTCCGGTGGCTCAAAGGTGTTAAATAGGGTGTTAAATATGTGAAATGCCTATAAATCCGCGAACCAATGCCTCCCTACAGCGTTTTGAGAGTAGATAACGAAAAAAACTAAACACATAATCTTTTATTCAAATCATTATGGAAGCAAACAACGTATATTCGCAACCCAAATTGCCCTATGATGTAGATGCGCTGGAACCCGCGATTTCTCGCAGCACAGTCGAGTACCATTATGGCAAGCACGAAAAAGCATACATTAACAATCTTAACAGGCTCATCAAGGATACCAAATATGCCGACATGGCTATTGAGGATATTATCCGTGAATCCGATGGTGCCTTGTTCAACAATGCTTCTCAGGCTTGGAACCATATATTCTACTTCTTCACCTTTGCCCCCGATGGCGGTGGCGAGCCTGAAGGAGACCTGCGCAAAGCCATTGAGCGCGATTTTGGTTCCTTTGAGCAGTTCAAGAAAGATTTCGTAGCTGCCGGTGTCGGGCTGTTCGGCAGCGGTTGGGTATGGTTGTCAAAGGATGCCACTGGCAAACTGTTTATAACCCAGGGCCCCAATGCCTCCAACCCTCTTACCGATGGTCTCGTGCCCATCCTCACTTTTGATGTGTGGGAGCATGCTTATTATCTTGATTATCAAAACCGTCGTGCCGATGCACTCAATGCGCTCTGGGATATTGTTGATTGGGGCGTAGTGGCTGATCGTTACGAAGATGATTTATAACCCTTAGCTTTCCTTAGTGCGGAAAGCACAGTCAATTTTCATTGACCTATACTTAAATGCACTAATAAGCATAATGTGATGAATGGAGAGAGAGGTACTCGGGAGAGCACCTCTCTTTTTTACTACCTCTTTTGCAAACGGGTAGATATATAAAAAAAGAAGACTGAACCTGAGGCTCAGTCTCTTGTTTCGTTGTATATGCTTACTTATTATTCAGCTACAGCAACAGTAGTAGCAACTACAGTGTCGGTAGCAGCGCTGTCAGCAACAACCAGAGTGTCAACTTCAGCAGCTACTTCGATAGTGTCGGTAGCAACAGTGTCAGTAGCAGCAGCTTCTTCTTTAGAATTGTTGCAAGAGAAAAGAGATGCGCTGAATACAACAGCAAGCATTAAAACTAACTTTTTCATTTTCTTTTTAAGATTAAATAATAAAACAATATTTTTTAGCTTCAAAAACGACACAAAGGTAATACAAAAACTTAATACACCAAACAAAAATTATGATTTTTTTCAAAGAAATTTCGCGTTTGGTAAAAAAATTAAAAAATATGTATTTTCAATACACCCCATTTTAACTAATTTCTTCCGCGTTTTAAGCTATAATCAATTGATTATTCGTATGTTACCTCGTGAAGATGTGACTCATGGCCCTGATTGACGCTTAACGCTATTTTATTGGCCATTGCCACCGCTTTTGTTATATGATCGCAGATATGGTCGGCTCCTACCAGTGATTCCACGCTGGCATGCTCAAGCACTTTGTGTACATTGGGATTTACTCCCGACAGTACCACATGTATCCCCTCGGCCTGCGATGAGCGTATCACCGTTTCAAGGTTGTGCACACCTGTAGCGTCAATAAACGGCACCTTGCGCATGCGCAGTATTCGCACGATAGGTTTGGAGGCCATGGATGTGCGCATCAGCTCGTCAAATTTTGTGGCCACGCCGAAAAAGAACGGTCCGTCAATTTCATATATCTCTACACCCGGCTCCACGTTGAGCACCTCGTGCGTACTTGCTTCCGTCCCTTCGGCCACATCAAGCTGCTCGCTATACACCTTGATTTGTGTATTCTCCATCACACGGCGCAGAAACAGGATAATTGCCAGCAGCATCCCTATCTCTATGGCTATTGTAAGGTCAAATATCACCGTCAGCAGAAATGTCACCGACAGCACCGTTATGTCGCTTTTCGGATTCTTCAGTATTCCGCGCACTGTGCGCCATCCGCTCATATTGTAGCTTACCATTATGAGCACTGCGGCAAGGCATGCCATCGGCACAAGATTGATTAGAGGCATAAGAAACAGGAATATCAGCAACAGCACTACTGCATGTATTACGCCGGCCACCGGGGTACGGCCCCCGTTGGTTATGTTGGTCATTGTGCGTGCTATGGCGCCGGTCACCGGAATGCCGCCGAAAAATGGCACTATCACATTTGCCATTCCTTGGCCTATAAGTTCGGTATTGGAATTGGTTCGCGATCCGGTCACACCGTCAGCCACCGTGGCCGACAGCAGCGATTCTATCGCTCCGAGCATCGCTATGGTGAATGCCGATGGCAGTAGCTGGTTGATTGTTGTCATGTTCAGCTCAAATCCGTGTGGCTCCGGTATGTCGGTAGGCAGATTACCGAATCGGTCGCCGATAGTGTCAACATGCAGTTCGGGATAGAATATCTCAAGCACATACATTCCCGCTGTCACAATGATTATTGAAATCAGTGCACCCGGCAGTTTCTTGGAAATCTTCGGCGCTCCTATTATTATAAGGAGTGACACCGCTCCTACAATAAATGTAAGCCAGTTGATTTGGTTGAGATTCTGAAGATAAACTCCCCATTTCGGTATGAATTCGCTCGGCAGATTCTTTAGCCCGAGACCCAGAAAATCATTGATTTGGGTTGAGAAAATGGTGAGGGCTATACCGGCAGTGAATCCCACCACTATAGGATAAGGTATAAATTTGATTACCGTGCCTAAATGAAACACGCCCATAAGCACCAGTATCAGTCCCGCCATAAGCGTGGCTATCGCAAGGCCCTCAAGCGAGTAGGTGGCAATGATGTTGTAAACGATTACGATGAATGCTCCGGTCGGCCCTCCTATCTGCACTGAGCAGCCGCCAAGTGCCGACACTGTGAAGCCGCCGATTATAGCTGTGATTAGGCCCACCGTGGGGCTTACACCGCTCGCTATGCCGAATGCTATGGCCAATGGCAGCGCCACGATTCCTACTACAAGGCCCGATATGAGGTCCGCCTTGAACTTTTTCGCACTGTAGTGGGTGAGTGCCGAAAACAATTTCGGCTTGAAATCTATTGGTCCTGAAAAATTCATACCCTGTGATGAAATGGTTTAACTTACAAAAATCCACTGATTCCACACCGGTTTCGGTTTGGAAGCTGCAAAGGTATGAAAAAAATGTTAATTCCGGACTATTATATTATCTAATAGGGGATGTTTGTAACACGTTTTTCAGAACGGCTTGCGATACTTCTCAGGATCGCTGTCGTCAAGTATGCTCAGGTATGAGGCATACCGCGATTGTGATATGAGGCTGTTTTGCACGGCCTCACGCACTGCGCACCCCGGTTCATGTGTGTGGGTGCAGTTGTTGTAGCGGCAATTGCGGCTCATCTCAAATATTTCCGGGAAATAATGGCCCACCTCGGCTCGTTCAAAATCTATTGTGCCGAACCCCTTCACTCCCGGGGTGTCAATTATGTAACCGCCTTGAGGCAAAGGAACCATTTCCGAAAATGTGGTCGTGTGCATTCCCGTGTGATGTATGTGCGATATGTCACCGGTGCGCAGATTGATGTCGGGCAGTATATCATTGATAAGTGATGATTTGCCCACTCCCGAATTGCCCGACAATAAGGTGATTTTGTTCGTGAGCAGTGAGCGTAGCTCCTCTACGCCTTCGCCGGTTTTCGCCGATGTGTGCACCACTTTGTACCCTATTGTGGTGTATAGGTCCGTGACCATCTGTAGCAATTCTTGGTCTTCTGGGTCTGTCAGCAGGTCCACTTTGTTGATTACAAGCACAGCTGGCACGTTATACGCTTCGCTTGTGGCAAGGAATCGGTCTATGAAAGTAGTGGAGGTGAATGGCTGGGTAAGGGTGGCTATCAAAAACACCTGATCAAGATTCGCCGCCAGTATGTGCGATTCTTTCGACAGGTTGCTTGCCCGGCGTATTATATAATTTTTGCGTGGATGTATCTCTGTTATGAAAGCCGTGTGGTCCGGATTGACTTTTATTGTCACGTTGTCTCCCACCGCCACAGGATTGGTAGTGCGGATATCTTTGAGGCGGAAATTGCCTTTTATCTTGCACTCTATTGTCTGGCCGTTCTCTGCGGCCACGAAATACGAACTGCCGGTGTTGCGGATTACTAAACCGTCCATAACATTACATACTTTTATGGTAAAAATTAGCGGATAATGTCGCAATGACAGAATCCGCTGAATTTTTGTTTTAGCAAAAAATATCGCTGTTATTATTCCTGTACCAAGGAAACAAGGAGTTCTTTGTTGTCACCACTCTCTTCAAAGCTGATTTTACCTTCGCGGGCAAGCCAGCCGAGTGCGGCATAGAGTTCTTTGTCTTTAAGCTTGGTAATTTTTTTGATCTGCTTGTTGTCAAGTACATCAGCTTCATTGAGGGCGCCCCATACAAGGCCTGCCCAAGTACCAATAGTGTCAGTGTTCATTGTGTAATGAGATTTATTCGTTAGACAATATTTATAAATAATTATTTAGTTGCTTTTGCAAAGATACATATTTTTATTTATATAATCTTCATTTGGTATAACAAATTGTTGGACTAAAGGTTGATTTTATTGCCGTAATTCTTTTTGCAACCCCCATTTAGCCAATTTCAGCCTGTTTTTTACCGCAACATAGCTCGTACTTTCTCTTCCGGCACCCCTAATTCTATGGCACGTTGGCCGTCTGCTTCGGCATCGTCAGGACGGTATCGCATTTTTTGTAGCAGCGCACGTTGCAGATACAGATCCCCGTCTGTCGGTTCAAGTGATATTGCTTCTGCCACATCGGTTGCTGCTGAGTTGAGGTCGCCTGTCATCATTTCGCACATGGCCCGTGCCGCATAATGTTCGGCATATTTCTCAGTTTCAAGGAGCCTTGACAGGTATGGTATGGCTTCGGAATAGTTGCCCGCGAGTCTGTGATAGGTGGCGGCGGCAAGATTGGTATATCTGTTCTTGTAGTCATGACGCTCCATGAACTTTATGTCGCGCATGCATATTGAGTCGCGGCCTTGTTCTAATGCCAGCATCGCATGATAGAAGCGCGTTTCCATAAGCATGCTGTCAAGTTCCAGTGCTGATGTGAAATCGTTATATGCTTCAATACTCTTGTTCATCCCCAAGAGCACGCGTGCTCTGTTTTGAAGCACCGTCACCGATGCCGGTGCCATTGCATGAGCATCGTTAAGTGTTTGCAGTGCCAGCGAATCTTGCCCCGAATAATACCGCACCATGCCGAGATTCGACATTAGCAGTATGTTGCCGGGATTGGCCGGTTCCGACCGCATCGCCCGCACCAATAATTCTTCAGCTTCATGCCAATGGGCATCCTTGATGGCTTCATCTGCTTTTTGCACTATATCAAGATAGTTAGGGATGCTGTCTTCGGCAAACACGGGGCACGCGGCGCACGCGCTTATATATATAATAAGGTGTATTAGAGCTTTCATGGTAGCAAAATTACTCCAACTTCAAAACAACTTACTCCAACCGATGGTTATAAAACTATAAAATTATGAAAGTTACTATAATATGAAGCATAAAAATAGTTTCGGATTGATAGCGCTGATGGCTCTCGTCTTGATGATGGGTGCTTGTAACGAGGATGATTATAATGAGCTTCCCGATTCGGTGGCAAGATTTGTGTCGGAGTATTATCCTTTCACAGAGGTATCGGGTTACACCATGTCCGAGGGCAATTATGTGGTCGATATGAAAAATGGGGCAACTCTTGTTTTTGACAGTTCCCTTGCATGGATTGATGTTAATGGCAATGGCAGCGCGATACCCGAAACATTCATCTACAATTGTCTGCCCGAAACACTCTATAGATATATTCAGGAAATGGGACTTGTGCAGTCAGTTTATCGTGTGACGCGAAACTCCGAATATATCACCGTTTATACCATTGACACTTATTTCCGGTATGACATCGCTTCTCTGCAAATCACTTATCCATCGGCACGCGGTATAGCCGCATTGTACTTTTCAGAGTAGGAAAGGTGAGAGCCAGTATCATACCGTCTTGTTCTACCGTAGCATAAGCCTCGCGGTTCACAGGCAGCATCTCGCTGTCATACCACAACATATCCAGATTCCCCGGAAATATGGTAGGGGTGAGGTGTCCTTTGGCCATTCCCGTATGCCATTGTTCAGGATTGATGGTTGCACCATACACATATATTATATTATAGCCCTCATTGCCATCGTCAACTAATGCCAGCCGGTACTTGCCTCCTATATGGGCATACTCTTCATTTGTGTTTTGGTCAAGATATTGCCAGTACCCTTCTAATGGCTTCAGGGTGCTGGTATTTGACTTGAAATAGTTTTGCAATGATGAATGTGTCCATTGGGTATTTAATGTTGCTGCCCTCTCTGGCGTATATTCATCCACCAGCAGTTGTAGATTTATTCTTCCGGAAAACACGGCATAACGCTCGCCTTGCAGTGGCGATGGCATCCTGAATTCATATCTTTGCTCAAGGTGATTCTTTCCTGAAAATATTTTCACTATGCCGTCATTGTATGCTTCCACCGACAGTGAATTTTCATGGCGCCCGTCGCCTATGTTGTCGGTAAGTAATTGTGCATATATGATTGAATCGCCATTCACAGTATGCTTTTCTACCTTGAGCATCATCCCTTGTTGGTCAGTTATATATCCGTAATCTGAGTTGGCCGGATACAGCATGGCCCGTATATAACTGCTGTCGGTTGTGGCTATTTGCACACCAAATCCCTCATGCCACCTTTCTGCCTGCTCTTTGTATTGTGGCACACTTGCTCTTATCTCCACTGCGGCATATCTGCTCATGTCGGCATGGTCACTGTTGGTCAGAATCAGGGTGTCCGCTATTTCTCCTTCCGGAAAATATCTCCGTATATTCTGGGCTTCCGACAGTTGGCAACCTGATATTGCCAATATGCATGCTGTAATCCACACTTTCTTCATGTGCCGCTTTGCTCGTGCATTAATGTTGATACTGCCTGCACAAATTCTTCATCCGGCATATCCCATGCAAGCCAGTTGATGTGCCATCCGCGACGCTCCATGCCGCGAAACCATGTCATTTGCCGTTTGGCAAACTGATGTATTGCTGTCTCAAGTCCTTTCAACGCTTCTTCACGCGATAATTGACCTATGACATACTGTGTTATGAATTTGTATTCAAGACCGTAATATATTAGACCCTCGGCATCAACTCCTTTTGCCAACAGGTTCTCCACCTCCTCGGCCATACCCTGTGCCATTCGCTCTTTTAGGCGGTGTGATATGCGTTTGCGTCTTGTATCGCGGTCTATCTCCACTCCTATTATCACGGCGTTCCGTTCCGGATTCGGCATTGTTGTCTGTGCCTCCTCTGGATGCTCTTGGTAATAGGTTTGTATCTCTATGGCGCGTATGGCACGCTTGGGCGTGTCAACATCCGTAGTGTTGTGGAGTGACTTCATTTGCCCGAGTATCTCGGTCAGTTCCGGTAGCGTTTTTCCCGAAAGTGCTTGTCGCAGCTCCTCATTTGCCGGCACTTTGGGTAGCCTCAGGCCGTTCAGCATTGACTCCACGTATAGTCCTGTGCCTCCGCACAGTACCGGTTGTTTTCCTCGTGACTCTATTGCCGCTCTTGCCGATGCCGCGTCACGCAGATATTCGTATAGCGTGTACTTGTAGCCGGCATCGCATATGTCTATCATATGATACGGTACCCCCTGATATTCTATCAGATCTTTCCCTGTACCTAAATCCATGCCGCGATATATCTGGCGCGAATCAGCACTGATTATCTCGCCGTCAAATGATTTGGCGCATTGAACCGCACGGCGCGTTTTGCCGCTGGCGGTTGGTCCGGTGATGACAAGGAGTCCGTTTGACATGTGTTGTGATTGGTTAGAGTGATTGGCGGGGGTCATTCGCCGATGCCGTTGATATACTTGCGCCAGAAGCGGCGAAGACGGTAATAACGCACATCTTCGTTATTGTCGGCCACGCGAAGCCACTTCGGGTCGTTGAAGTCTATCTTCCATTTATGCAGATCACGCAGGCGGAAAGTCGGGGTGTAATGTTTTATGGCATAGCGGCGCGTCCCGTCCGAGTGATATGTTTTCCATGCCATGGCTATAGTGTGGATGCGCACTATTTCTGCCGACAGCAGGGGATTCGTCTGATTGTTGTTGATTAGTTTGCTGACCTCATACATCGTAAACCAGTGAGTCTCGTCATTCTCACGGGTATAGGCTTCTTTCTGCTCCTGATCAAGGTACGCTATGAAATGAAAGATATTGCAGTCGGCATTGCCGCTGAGATTTGAATACGCAAATCTCACATCTGCATTTGATATATGGGTGAGCTGGCGAAAATACTCTTGGGCATCATAATCCGACACCGATTTTTGGAATTTTGTCACCATCCATGCCGGGGTATCTATTTTTGAGCATCCGGGCAGCATCTGTTCTCTCTTCTCATCCGGCACTTTCAGCCCTATGAAATTGTCATATACCATCAGAAAACGTATGCGCGTGTTGCGTCCTGTCCGGAGATTGGTCCCCTCTATGTTGCGTTCATAGTATCTCCATATGCCTAAATAGCGCACTGCGGTATATCCGAGAGCTGCTAAAAATAACAACAGCGGGCACCAGATGAATATATACTTATCCAGATTGGAGAAATAGCTGTTGGAGTAAAATACTATGTAGTAAATCCATGAAATCGCTGTGCATAATGACGCCAGCCACAGCATCAGGCGGTTCTGGAATTGTCCTTCTTGCGAAAACAGTATCCCTAAGAATCCACGCTCTGCAGGTGTCCCATGGCTCATCTTGCAGTCGCGGCAAAATGCAAGTTCTCTCTTCTTGACTCTCGCCCAAAAGGTTACGAATACTGATATAGGACCTACTACCAGTTGGGTGATGAACGGTATCTCATGGTTGATGCTGTTCACATCAAAGACTCTGTCCACAAGCCAGTGAGAGTAAAGTCCGTTGATTATCAGCATCGCGATTCCGCTCCAAAACATGATGCGCATCATTATGAATGGCATGAGATGGCATATCGGAAATAAGCGTTGGCGATTGTTGCGCACGCTTATAAACAACAGCCCTTGTAGGCCGAAAGCCACAAATGGCATCCACAGATGTTTTACCCAGAGGGTGGCTATGACAAGCAGTGTCAGTGCACCGGACGATATGGCCCAGTTGAGCCACATCCGGAATATTCCTTCTGAGTTTTCGAGTTGCGGTTGATGGTTCACTGCCTATGGTGATTGTGCGATTTACATGTTTTTGTTAAAATACTCCAGCATGCGTGCATATACTAAACTGCGGGCATTGCACCCATTAATGGAGTGGTTCTTGTTTGGAAACAACAAAAGGTCGCACCAAGTTCCCTGCGATTGCATTTCTGACACATATTGTATGGTATTTGCCATATGCACATTGTCATCGGCCGTGCCTGACATAATAAGCAGCGGACAGCAGCGGTTGGCGATATGGGTAAGACACGATGCCTGCTTGTAGCCTGCTTCGTTTTCGTTGGGCGTGAGCATGAATCGCTCGGTGTAGATTGCATCGTAATACCTCCAGTCTGTAACCGGCGCCACGGCCACAGCTGCTGCGTATGGCGCTCCGGGTGTGGATGATGCCATGATGGCTTCATAACCGCCGTAGCTCCATCCAAAAATTCCTATTCTGCTGCTGTCTGCCCATGGTTGTGATGCAATATATTTTGCCGCATTTACTTGATCGATGCTTTCATAATGGCCCAGTTGCTTGTAAACGATTCGTGAAAAATCGTGGCCCCGTCCACCTGTCCCGCGTCCGTCCACGCACACTACGGCATAACCCTGCATGGCGTAATAATTCGCCCAGCCCATTGTCCACCGGTTGAGCACCTCCTGCGAGTCAGGCCCGCTGTATTGGTACATTATCACCGGCAGCTTTGATGTGGCGTTTGTTGGCTTGATTACATATCCGTTAAGCTGCAGCCCGGCACTCGGCACCATGATAAGTTCCGCTTTGGGGGCTGATGCATATTTGGCGGCATAGCTGCTGTTGTCCTCAAGGGTACGCACTGATTTGCCTGCATTGTTGCACATGGTATATACCGGTGGTGTGCTTATTGTGCTGAAATTTTGAAGGTAATATGTCATGTCTGGGGCAAATGTGCCTGTGGCATATCCCTGTTCCGGCGACAGACTTGTCAGTTTGCCTTTGGCGTCTATACGGCAAATCACGCGGTTAACGGCACCTGACAGGTTGCAGCGCAGATAGTAGTTGCCCTTTGCGTCGCTTCCGTAATACGCGTCCACATCCCAGTCTCCTGAGCTTATTGTCCGGCTCAAGGCTCCGGTATAGGAATATTTGTAAAGATGGCGGTAGCCCGAACGCTCTGAGAATATCACCACGCCGTCAGGTTCCATTGTGGCTTCCTGAAATGTGAGCGGCGACAGCCATGCGTCCGATTGTTCTACTAATAGTGATTTCACTACTGTGGATTTTGGGTTGGCGGTGAACATCTCCATGCGGTTTTGGGCGCGGTTGAGGGTTGTCACTATCAGTCGGTCGGGCGAGTAAGCATATGTTATGCGCGGAATATATTCTGTCTGCGTTCCCGGAAGTTTTATCTCTTTGGTCTTGCGCGTTTCCACATCATAGCTGTGAACACTCACTTTTGCCACCTGTTGACCGGCCACGGGATATTTGTAGGTGAACTCTCCCGGATATAATGCATATTGGGGGGTAGGGGAGCAATAACCGTCATAGAGAGCAAAACTGTAGGCAGGCACATCGGCTTCATTATATTTCAGATAGCACAGTGTAAGATTGTCAGGTGCCCACACCATGGAACCGGTTGTGTCAAATTCTTCCTGATAACTCCAGTCGGGCACTCCGTTTATGATTTTGTTGAGTGTGCCGTCGGTAGTTACTGCCACTTCGGTACCGTAGTCAAGCTTCTTGATGAATATGTTGTTGTCGGCCATGAATGCCACCATTCTGCCGTCCGGTGAAAAAACAGGAGCCTGTTGGCGTTCATGTTCGGTGGAAAGCGGTTTCAGCAGGCGCGAGCGGAACTCATAGAAATAATATTTGGCTGTGAAAGAGTAGCGGTAAACTTCCTCCTTGTCGGTCCATACCAAAAGTTTGCTCCCGTCAGGGCTGATGGTGTACCCTTCAATAGATTCCAGACTCGTTTCGCGCGTTTTGGAAACATCAAATATGGTTTCGGCTTCTTTGCCGCTGCGTGTGTCATATTTCACCACTCTTTTGCCGTCTTCGCTCAAACTGAGATAGAAATTACCGTCAGTCATGAATTTGAAATTGTCCGGGCGCGACGGGGTGACTTCCTTGCCCACAAATTTTTCAATATCTGAATAATTGTTGAGTGATGGCACCTCAGCGATTGCTACCGGGGCCGCAGCTATTGCGGCAGCTGCTATGATAGAATGATAATACATTGTTGGTTGTTGGTATATGCTTGTTAGAAAAGCGACAATTGCTTGTCGTCATCCTTGCTGTTAGGTTTCTTAGCCGGTTCTTTGTAGCCGAAATCGTCCTCTCCGTCAAGTCCTTTTTTCATAGGCATCGGCTCTTGTGCCACGAACCAGTCGGTACTCTCCATCAGCTCATCGATTGCTGAAATCACCGGGCGCTTTTTTGATTTGCGCTTTGACTGTTTGGCGACATATTCTGTTTGTGGAGCTTCTGCGGCCACAGCCGTTGGCTTCTGGTTGAGCTTCTCGGTCAGTTCATCTATCTTGGCTTTAAGTTCGGATTCGCTTTGGGCTTGCGCGTAAAGATTTGTCTCAATGGTTTTGCGCAAGCTCTCGTTCTCTGACTTTGATATTTCTAAATCCTTGGCAATGTCGGATTTGGCATCATTGGCATTGGCGAGCTGGGATTTCAGGTCGGCGATTTTTGCATCAAGGCGTTGCTTGACTTCTTCAAATTGCTCTACCTTCTGTACAATCGCCTTAAACTCTTCAGTTGCTTCGGTATCAATGTTTTGTGATGAATTCTGTAACTCCTCTATCTGTTTTTCAAGCTCGTTTACACGGTCTTTTAATGCTATGTTCTCTTGTGCAAGCTGCTCATTATCGGTAGATGAGGAGGAAACAGAGGCTACACGAAGTTTGTTTACGAGGCTCCGGTTCTCAAGTTGATACTGTTCCTTTTCGGCCTCAAGGTTGGCTACTTGGGTTTCAAGGTCATGTACACGTTCGTTTAAGGCGCGTTTCTGCCGTGATGCACTCAGCTGAGCTGATTGAAATTCATTTTTCTTGGCTTCAAGGGAGGCGTTCACCTCTTTTAGATGAGCGAGATCGGCTGTCATTTTGCGTTGGGACTCGGATGCCTCTCGTGTTGCCTGTGTGCGCGCTTGGTTCACTGCCTCTTCAAGGCGGTGTCTTACCCCGCTGTCAATATGTTCAAGTATGTATCGTTTTTGTTGGTCGGTGTTGAGACATGACGACACAAATTCCGGCTGAAATTCGTTGAACAATTTTATAATGGCATCAAAAATGTCTCCCGGAAGTGCGTCATCATTTTTTGGCTGTGGAACACTATGTTCCACGGGGGTCTGAATTGTTCCACACCCCATTGTTCCACGTGTGACACTTGTTCCACGCGGGTCTGCTGGAGCGGCATCGTCAGTAAGCTCGAGCATTTCGTCTTCGTCCAATTCGTTGGAGAAACCGAGAGCTTTTTTCATTGATGATAGAAACGACATATTGTGTAGGCTCGGATTTTAAGAATTTTGGTGACTGGTGTTATCATGCGGTTTCACTACCACTCCTTCGCCTTTCTTGCCGTTGATGCCAATGGTAAGTGGCTGTGTGAAAGTGACTATACGCACAGCATCGCTCTCATACGATGCCGGAAGAGAGTTCAGATATTCTACATCGTAGAACCCCTCGTGAGTGGTGGGGTCAACGGTAAAATACCCCACTCCCATTGAGGTGAGGTTCTGGAAAAAATGGGTGCCCTGACTCGGCTCGATGCGGTAGTTTTTGAGCGACGACTCCACAATTAGCCGTGCCCCCGATATCTGTGGCCACTTCACAGGGATGCCCAATGCGGTGTCGCTTGAGCCCCACCGTCCCGGACCGATAAGAATATAGCCAGTGCCTTCCGACACGAGGCGACGGTTTATTTCGTCTATTTCTCTGGCTGTGTCGGGATTATGCTCGGGAGCGAAGTGCTCGGGGCGCACATAAACCACGGTGCTTACATTGTCAATAGTGCCGTGACCGAGGGCGGTGTTGGAACGGAGAATCAGTTCGTTTTCAGGCAGCGACATTATGCTTTCATCCACAGTCTCTTTACGGTCAACTATCGGGCGGATCTGAAGCCAGTACAGGTGGCCTTTGATTTCTCCTTTGGGCGTTATGATGCCGGCAAATTCTATCTCTACCGGACGGCTCATCTCTTTTTGTCCGGTATGAAGCATGAAATCAATGGCTTCTGCCAAAGGCAGGGCGTTGTGTTTCAGTATGTTGTTGAACGTGACTACGCGGCGTCCGGTGCCGAAATCACTGTCGCGCAAGAGGTTGTCCTGCAGGTCAAATGTGCTCACCATGTAGCGTAGCGCACCGGTTTTGGCTACATCCTGCACTGAAATTTTGAGGATATTGAATCCGTCATCAACCTTGAAATCGGTGGCATCGTGCATGTCAAGGGCATACATTTTGGTCTGGGTGTCGCGCAAAGCGAGTTTCAGCTCCGATGTCTGTAATGCCGATTTGGGATGTTTGGGCGAAAAGCGGAGGCTGATACCGCCGTCCACTATGTATTTGCCGAGTCCTACGGCTACTTCAGCCACACCGTCTTCGGTGCGTTCGTTGCCCGACGGATAGTAATTGAGTGAGCGTCCTACGCCGGAGAAAGAGGGGAAATACCAGTCATTGACCTGTTCGCCAATGACTTCCTGAATTATGATAGCCATCTTTTCCTGATCTATGACATTGGAAGTGGCTGTCATGTAGGCTTTGCTGTCGGCATAGAACACAGACGCATACACGCCTTTGATGGCATCGCAAAGCATTCGCATCATATGGTCCTTATCGTCCACATGAGGAATCATGTACGTAGAGTAAACGCCGGCAAAAGGCTGATAATGTGAATCTTCTAACAGGCTGGAGCTGCGGATGGCAAGCGGGCGGTCAACGACATCAAAAAGTGCGTAGAAATCTTCCTTGACATGCATAGGCAGCTTGGCGCGCAGGAAATGCTCAAGTATAACACCGTTGGGCGCATCGCTGAGTGCTATGGGGTAGAGGTCGTTGTCGGCCATGAACTCATCAAAGATGTCGGTACAAAGCACCACGGTGCGCGGTATGGAGATGGTAAGGCCGTTGAAGTTGTCGCATACGGGATTGCGCTTGATAATCTGGTCCACGAAAGCCAGACCGCGTCCTTTGCCGCCGAGTGAGCCTTCGCCTATTCGTGCAAAATTTGAATAGTGGTCAAAACGGTCTTTGCGGAACACTGCTACCACGCCACGGTTTTTCATTTTGCGGTACTTCACAATCAGGTCAAAGAATAGCTGACGCACCGCCGGAACTTCGTCAAGAGTGTAGAAGCGATGCTGCTTAATGACCTCAGCTATAGGGAATAGGGCACGTGAATAAAGCCAGCGCGAAATATCGTTGGACGAAGCGTGGTGAAGCAGGGCATTGGCAGGTATGTCAAAGATATGGTATTGTAGGTCTTTGAGCGAGCTGATGCGTATTTCATGTCCTGTGGCGGGGTCTGTCATCACGAAATCGCCGAAACTGAATTGCTCGGAGATGGCACCGGCAAGATCCACGGGAAGTTTTTTTGACAGTTTGTCAAGGAACACGCAGTTGATTTTTTTAGCGGCTTCAGCATTTTTGGTCTCGGACGACTCGATAATGATGGGGAGATAGGGATTTTCGGAACGTAAAAATTCTGCGAATTTCAGTCCTGCTTCCGCATCCTTGACACCCAGACGCTTGAACGAGACATCGCTGATAACACCAAGCAGATTAGACCCATAGCGGTCGTACAGTTCCATGGCTTCCTCATAGTCGCGTGCGAGCATTACTTTAGGACGCCCGCGCATACGAAGCATCTGCTCATGCTCGTTAAGGGCTTCGGTAGATGACTCAAACGATTGTTTAAGCAGGCATTTATATATGTGTGGGAGCACTGATGAGTAGAATCTTACGGAGTCTTCCACGAGCATTATCATCTGCACTCCTACCTCGTTGATGTCCTGATCGGCATTGAGACGGTCTTCAAGCAGCTTGATGATGGCAAGCAGCAGATCCACGTTGCCGAGCCAGCTGAATACATAGTCAATAGCGGTGAAATCTTCGTTTTCCAGACGGCGTGACACCTCTTTGGAAAACGGGGTGAGGACCACAATGGGCACTGACGGCTGGATTTCTTTGATGAGACGTGCCCCGGAGAATGTTTCGCTAATGTCCATTCCCGGCATCATTATTACCAACCCGAAGTGTTTTTCCCGGATTTTCTGTGTGGCTTCCTCCACTGTGGAAACCTGTGTGACGCGGGGAGGGGAGCTGAGGTTCAGAGCCACGTATTCAAAATACAGTTGCTCTTCAATTCGCCCGTCTTCCTCCATCATGAAGGCATCATAGGGTGATGCTACGAGCAGCACATTGAAAATGCGCTTCTGCATCAGGTCCTGAAATGCCGTGTCTTTGAGATATAATTGGCTGAGAGCGTCCTCGTTCATGGTCAAACTACTTTTTGGCAAACAAAGATACGCACAATTAGCGAGGGGGCAGCCATTATTAGACAAAAATTTGCATCGTCTTTAAAAATTTGTACTAAAAAATCATGTGGATCCTCCCACCAGATAATTTTGTTGGGTTTAGTACATTAGAATGTGACAATTACTAAACTTCTTACCATAAAGCTGCTGTCGAATTCTACATGAATATAACTACGAATTATGTTAATACCGCTCACGCTTCCTCCACAGGGCTAAAAGTTTTAAATGTGATATGTCATTAACGATTTAAGCAATTAAGTATCTGAATGCCTATACGTTCTACAATCCCCGTGACAAGAGCATTTCCCATAAGGAAAGCTCGTCTAAGGTTGGAAGTCTCAACTGTATGGTCATCGGGGAACATATTCAATCGCTCAAGTTCAATTGGAACCAAGCGACGTAATCTGCCCGAAGGAGTAAGAATCACGTGCTTAAATCGTGAAGGAGCTGTTCCACCTTCGCCTGTGATGATTGTGCGCGAAGGTTTATCAGTAGAATCAGGAAATGCCATTGCGCCCTCAGAGTAACGGTATTGAAAACCGGTTGTTTTGTTTATACGTATCTCTGACTTTCCTCCTTTAGCATACTCCCATTTTGAGACTTCTTCCACAGGTATGAAAAATTCATCAGGAATGAATGCTTCATCCAAAAGAATTTCGCCAAGTGAGATATGATGACCTTCGTACGAAGGGGTAACTTGCATGGTAGCAACTTGGCGGTTTCGCATGACACCGGCGTTTTTGAACGGAGAAAGTGATTTGTCCTTATTGAAAGTTTCGGATACTTCTTTAAGGTCTCCGATAATCTCAAACGAGGAAATGGAGAACGATTCTTCTAAAATAGGGAAAGCGTTTACCATCACGCCGTCTTTCATAATCCAATCCTTTGAATCAAAGAAAAGCTTGTCAAATATCGTATCCTCTTTGAACGCGAAAAGATAAGTGCGTCGGCGTCTTTGTGGCATACCATAGTCAGCAGCATTTATTATTCGCCATTCCACAGTATAACCTAAGTCTGCAAGCGAGGCGAGAATTATGGCAAAATCACGTCCTCTCTGTGATGCGGGAGAGCCAAGGAGCCGATCAACATTTTCAAGCATAAGGAGTTTAGGCGGATTAGGATGGTCACGCAAGATACGGTGTATCTGCCACCATAAAACACCTTTCTTGCCTTCAATGCCGCCAGAATGTTTCAGAGTGGTTGCCACTGAATAATCCTGACAAGGGAATCCTCCAACCAGCATGTCGGCATCTGGGATATCCTTCACATCTACGGTTGAAATATCCTCGTTGGAGTGACCGGCAGCACCGAATCGTTTGCAGTAAATAATGGATGCGTCTTGTCGCTTGGTGGACGGTTCCCATTGATTATTCCATACGGTTTTAAAGCGTTTAGAAGCTCGTTCTAACCCGATACGGAATCCTCCCACTCCAGCAAAAAGTTCAATTACACGAATGTCTCCAATCTCAGTTCCCACTTTCTCCGGAGGAAAGAGTGAAAGTTCTTTGTAGTGGCTGCTGTATGCGGCAATCGGCTCACAAAGAATACACCCACTATTTATATCGTTGTGATTATACATTTTCGCTCTGAGAATCAATTATAGATTTGACATAGTCCGCATTAAACCAATAGCAATATTTAGGACATTCACCACCATGGGGATTTACAGTAGTATGATTTTGCTTGGTTCCTTTAGGACGGACATGGAAATTTTTATGGTCTGCTATATTCCAAAATGATTTAAGAGAAAAATTATTAGCCAGAACTTTTTCTCGAATATGCTCCCAATATTTTTCTGCAATTTTCAAATCTTCAGTTGGCATAGTCCAAAAGAAGACTTTGTCAAAGATGTATGATCGCTCCGTTATATCTTGGTTTGTACGATTATTATGTAACGTGATTTTCTGTCCGTCAATGGGTCTGAAAACCACAAATAGGAATCTGTTTGTAAATATTTCATAAGCTTCAGATTCATACCAGTCGCTATTTTCTAAGACCTCTGCATAATCAATATTTTTAAATGACATAGACTCTTTTGGCATTCCATTAGAGCGTAAACGGACGGTTTTCATCTCTATGCCCGATTTTTCAAATTCATCTGATTTTGATATTCGTTTGCTTGTTTTATTGGATGCTATCAAACCAGCTATGTCTGCATATTTGCTTTTGGACTGATATGGTTCAATGCCAAGTAATGAGCAAATCTCTATAAAATTTTTACCATAATAAGGTTTAAATCGTTCAAGAATAATGTCATCAAAAGTTCTATTTTGGAGCGATTTGGAATCAACAAGTTCAAAATCGGGAGTTTGTGCATGAGTATAATTAGTAAAGTAGTTTTGCCCTGAATTAGTCACATGATTTAGGACATATCGCATATATGCCGGTTTCAGGCTAAATGCACGTTTATGCGCCTTATGTTCGCTATTCGGTTGTGTCTGCAGACTATCTCTCTTTTGTCCTTTTCGACATGCGCCAAGGTAGAGCGTATCTCCTTCGGAAAGAAGATGCGCTTCGCCTCGTTTCACTTTTTCTGCAATGGTTTCATAGTCTTTTTTTATTAACAGTAAATCCTTATCAGGAAGTTCCCATAGAATTCGGAAAACGAACTCATAATCAAGATTGGATAGCTCCTTGACATGAAGATAAAAAAGTAAAAGCATCAAACGGCATTTTGCTATCAAATGAGAGTCTTCAAAATTCGTGTTAACGATTTCAAAATAATCAATCATAGTGCATACAAGCCGTTCTTTAATCCTATATTCATTTGATTTAGACTTTAATAGGGGAGTGCATTTTAATTCAAGCCCAGCTTCCTTAAAGTCTGCTTCCTGATTGGAATTGATGTCGTATTTAAAAAACAACTCCTCAACCATTTGTCCGAGTCCACCTTTGCCTTTTCGTTTTAAGCTTAGAATTTCATCTCCCAACAGCGAATGTAGGGATTGACCCATAAGGAATTTACTATACTCAAAGATAGAAACGGGATCCTTAGGATTATAAGTAGAGGTTCTAAAAATGGAAGTACCCATACAATGAAGGAGATTTTAAAATTTCCAATTTACAAAATTACAATTTTTTATGAGATACGGGATTTTAGGGTTAAGAAATAATTCCTGAACTGTGCGAATAATTAACTTTTAACGGACGCTCATAATATGATATTTGGAGAAATAAGTAGCTCATAATGGCTTCAATGAGCTGGCGGTTGGTGGCTTCGGAGCCGGTTATCGTCGGAGGGTTGGGGAAAGAGAATGAAAAAACGGGGGCCGTGGGGACGGCTCCCGTTGAGGTGGGTTATGCGGTGGGTGGGTTAATGCTCCATGAGGAAACGCTCGGCGTCAAGGGCGGCTCTGCAACCACTGCCTGCGGCTGTGATGGCCTGACGGTAGTTGGGGTCGGCAACATCGCCTGCTGCAAAAACGCCGGGAATGTTGGTGGCGGTGGTGTGGTCAAAGGTCTTGATGTAGCCGGTGTCGTCAAGATGTATTTTGCCATCAAAGAGTTCTACGTTGGGTTTGTGGCCTATGCCGAGGAAAAATCCGTCAATGGGGAGGTCATAGGTGCGCTCGGCATCGGTGCCCTTGTGCTCAACGAGGTGCGCTCCTTCCAGGAATTCTTCTCCGTAGAGACCAAGTGTAACGGTGTTGAAGAGTACGTGAATGTTGCTCTTGTCAAGGACACGGTGCTGCATGACTTTGGATGCGCGGAGGTGGTCCTTGCGCACAATCAGGTAAACTTCGGCAGCGATATTGCTCAGATAAAGGGCTTCCTCGCAAGCGGTGTCGCCACCGCCAACTACTGCCACACGCTTGCGGCGATAGAAGAAGCCATCGCATGTGGCGCAGGCTGACACTCCGAGGCCTTTGTATTTTTCCTCATCAGGGAGTCCAAGGTATTTGGCTGATGCGCCGGTGCTTATGATTACGGTGTCGGCAATGACTGTGGACCCATCATCGCCTTTTGCTACAAAGGGACGCGAATCAAGATTGATTTCGGTGATTACGGCTGAGTGCACATCGGCTCCGAAACGTGCGGCCTGACGGCGCAAATCATCCATCAGCTCGGTGCCGGTGGTGCCGTCGGGATAGCCGGGGAAGTTTTCAACTTCGGTAGTGGTGGTGAGCTGTCCGCCGGGCTGGGGGCCTTCGTATATCACAGGCTCAAGGTTGGCACGTGAGGTGTAGATTGCGGCGGTGTATCCGGCGGGACCGGATCCTATAATAAGGCATTTGGTTTTTTTGTCCATATGTGTTTTGAATTTTGATTATCGCAGGTCAATTATATCCACTCCGGGATATGCTTTGGGAGAGAAGCGGAAATAGGCATCGGCCAAGGAGGAGCCTATTTTGGTGCCGACAAGCTTAACGGTGACGGTGGTGCCGTTGGATGCGGTGAGAGTAATGGTTTGCGGCAATAGTGAGGATGAATCCAATGTCACTACGGCCTGACGGATGTCGGCTTTTTTTTGTTTGGCGGTGAGCCGGAGCACCCGCTGTGTCTTAGGGCTTTTAAGCAGGGTGGCAGTGTATTGCTTGCTGAACATGTTGACCACCATTACGGGGTTGATCATCTGGAGTTCCTGAGCAGTGGGCGCGGATACGGTGACTTCGCGGTCGGCCGCATTGAGTACCCACTGGGTGGTGCCATCGTACCATGAAGTGTATTGTGGTGCGGTGATGCGGAATTTCTGGCCGCTCATAATTATGGTGCCTTTGACTACTCCGGCTTGTGCGGAGGAGGTGAGGGTAAAGGTGGCTTCGATGGATTTTGCAGCACGAAACCGGGCTGATGCTCTGCTGAGAACATCTGCAGCCGACTCGCCTGCATAAGCAGAAAGAGTGAAGCTCAGTAATAGAGCAAAGATGAGTGAGAATTTAGTTTTCATCAAGGGATAAACAAATCAGCGTGAGTGAAAGTTCTGCTACGCGGGGTTGGTGAGCATGATGTCAAAAGCGATGGAATCCATGAGAACATTGCGCGGTTTGCCACCCTGAGCGGGTCCGACAACTCCGGCAGCCTCCAGCTGGTCCATGATTTTGCCGGCACGCGGATAACCGATGTTGTATTTGCGCTGCAGGAGCGAAGTGGAACCGGTGCCTGACTCAATGATGGTGCGTCCGGCATCCTCAAACAACGGGTCACGGTCGCCCACGGCACCAAGATTGCCGGTGCCGCTTTCGCCTGCGGGTACATAGTCGGGCAATTCGTAGGCGCAAGGGTAGCCTATCTGCTCGCTGATGCTGTCACAAATGGCTTCAACTTCTGATGTTTCAATGAGGGCGCACTGCACACGCTGAATCTTGCCGTCCTGAGAGAAAAGCATATCGCCACGGCCCACAAGCTGTTCGGCACCGGGACGGTCAAGTATGGTGCGTGAGTCAACGGCCTGAGTGACACGGAATGCCACTCGTCCGGGGAAGTTGTTTTTAATCATGCCGGTAATGACATCAACTGACGGGCGCTGTGTGGCGAGAATGAGGTGTATGCCCACGGCACGCGCTTTCTGCGCAAGTCTGGCCACAGGAGTTTCCAGCTCTTTGCCGGTGGTCATGAGCAAGTCGGCAAACTCATCAATGATGACAACAATGTATGGCAGGAAACGATGTCCTTTGTCGGGACTCAGGCGGCGCGCAGTGAAGAGTTCGTTGTATTCGGCAATGTTGCGCATGCCGGCTTTTTTGAGTAGTGCGAGACGGTTTTGCATCTCCACACACAGGGAATTAAGCGTGGTTACGGCTTTGGCTGGTTCGGTTATGATGGGTTCTTCCTCATCGGGGAGTTTGGCGAGGTAATGGCGCTCAAGCTTGGAATAAAGGCTGAACTCAACCATTTTGGGGTCAATGAGCACAAATTTAAGCTCAGACGGGTGCTTTTTGTAGAGCAACGATGCGATTATGGCATTAAGGCCCACAGATTTACCCATACCAGTAGCACCGGCCACGAGCAGGTGGGGGATTTTGGTGAGGTCGGCAATATAGACCTCGTTTTGAATGGTAGTGCCCATGGCCAGAGGGAGCTTGGCCTTAGTTTCGATATATGCTTTGGATGATAGAATGCTGCGTATGCTGACAATCTGCGGATCACGATTGGGCACCTCCATGCCTATAGTGCCACGACCGGGCATAGGCGCGATGATGCGTATGCCGAGGGCTGCGAGATTAAGGGCCATGTCATCGCCAAGATGCTTGATTTTGGAGATGCGCACACCTTCGGCGGGGACGATCTCATAGAGTGTGATAGTTGGTCCGACAGTGGCTTTAATGCTTGAAATTTCAACGCCGTAGCTGTTAAGTGTGCGAGTTATGCGCTCTTTGTTGGCTTCCTGCTCGTCAATATCCTCAACAACGCCATGATTCTCATCGCGTTGTGTGAGCAGCTCTAACGAGGGAAAACGGTAGCGGCCAAGTTCGGCAGTGTGATCGTAGGAAGTGTCAATGCCACGATGTTCCATAGCATCGGCATCGGCGGCGGAGTATTGCTCTATTTCGGGTTTGGTGACAGTGATGGTTACATCATCGGACTGGCTGACGGTGTCTTCTTTGTCCGGAATAGAAGTAAGCTCCTGCTGTGCATCGGCTATAACGGCAGGAGATTCGGGTACCGTTTCGGTCTCGTAATCCGTTCCCGGTTCATCATATAAGGAATCGGCAGTGGGTATGTCATCAAAAAGGTCATCGGATGCAGGTTGCGACTCGGGGACAGATTCTGTTGCGGATTCAGAAACCTGCTCGTCAACAAGTTCTGCAGCAGGTTCGGCAACGGTTTCAACTTCAATCTCAGCCTCGGGCTGAGTGGCTGAAGCGGCAGCTTGCGCAGCCGCTTCGCGTTCGGCCTGCTGGCGACGGCGCTCTTCGGAACGCGCCATGTGACGAGCGTTCATCTCAGAGATGCGAAGACGCTGTGCCTTAATTCGTTTGGCAATAAAGTGGTATATGATGCGAACCTGATTGAAAAAAATCAGAATCATTGCCGCCACTAAGAGGATGTTAACGGCAATTGCTCCCCACAATCCGGTATAGGTGAAGAGCCATTGATTGACAAAGTAGCCGTGTTCGCCACCCCAAAAATGGAATCCTCCGGACTGGTAGGTGACAAATCCGGCAAGCACTGAGAGTGCCACTGTGACAAGGAGGCAACGGAATGTGAGTTTCCAAAAGCGAAATTTGTGTAAGCCCACAAGAGATGCGCCGAGCGCACCGATATAGAATATTAGGACAAAAGCACCGATGCCGAACCATCGCGACACTACCAGATTGCTGAGATATGCGCCCAAAAGTCCGGCTGCATTGGTGGCTTCAAGAGCTCTTGAGGATGTGGCGGACAAAGATCCGGCGGACACAAGGCTTTGATCGTCAGAACCGGCGGAGATGAAAGAGAGGGAAGCCACAAGCATATAGCATGCGGCGAGAATGAGGGTTATTCCGAGAAAAATCTTGAAGCGGCGGTCTGTAAAAAACGAAAGCAGATTGATGCCTGATTGCTGAGTGTCAGCGGAGTGCGATGCTGCGGCTGCCGGGCGTGATGCGGATGTGCGTGCAGAGGTCTGTCGCGGGGCAGTGGTGCGTGCGGCAGCGGCTTTGCGCGGTTCGCGACGCAGTTGTGGCTCCGGCTTGTCCATTGGCGCTGACTGACGCGATTGGTTCAGTCCGGACGGGTCAAAATTGCCGGTGGATATTTCAAATGAATCCATAGATGTGGGAAGTGACTAAGATTAAAGGATGGAGAGGTCGTGTATGGTTTTTGCGGGATCGGGTGCCGAGAATACAAAGCTGCCGGCGACAAGCACATCGGCACCTTCGGCAGCGAGAGCCGCTCCGGTTTCAAGGTTGACTCCGCCATCAATTTCCACAAGCGCGTGAGAGCCGGTGTCGGCAATGAGTTTTTTGAGACGGCGCAGCTTGTTGATGGTGTGCGGAATGAATTTCTGACCACCGAATCCGGGATTGACCGACATAAGCAGAACCATGTCAAGATCAGAAATTATGTCGGTAAGAAGTTCAACAGGAGTGGCGGGATTGAGGGTTACAGCCGCCTTCATGCCTGCGTCACGGATTTGCTGTATGACACGGTGAAGGTGTGTGCATGCCTCATAATGCACATTCATGTACTCGGCTCCGCAGTCGCGCACCTGACTCACATAGCGTTGGGGATCTACGATCATGAGGTGGACATCAAGCGGCTTTGTTGCAAGTTTCTGAATGTATTTCATTACCGGGAATCCAAAAGAGATGTTTGGAACAAAAACACCGTCCATGACATCAATGTGAAGCATGGATGCAGCAGATCCGTTGAGCATCTCAATATCACGTCCAAGGTTGGCGAAATCGGCAGAGAGGAGCGAAGGGGCGACTTGTATCATCAGAGATTGGTTTTGCGAGATTTTGGTTTAAAAGCATTGTAAGCAATGATTCCTATGCACACAACCCCTATTGCGAGACCCGCATAAGTGAGGTAGCTGTTGTACTGCTCAACGGCAGCATAGAGCTGGTCGCGGCTGACTATTGTGCCGAGCCAGTAGCCGAGTGCAGCAAGGACAGAGTTCCATGTCAGTGCGCCAAGAGAGGTATAGAGCATGAATTTCCAAATATTCATTCTCGCAAGTCCGGCGGGTATGGATATGAGCTGGCGCACGGCAGGAATGAGACGGCCAATGAAAGTGGATATGGCGCCATGATTGTCAAAATATGTTTCGGCTCTGACCACTTTTTCTTCCGTTATGAGGCAAGCATGTCCGATTCGGGAGTTGGCGAACTTGTAAACAATGGGACGGCCAATCCATACGGACAGAAAATAGTTGACCAACGCGCCTATCAATGCACCTAAAGTGGCGAGAACGAGAACAAGCCAGATGTTGACTTCATGGCTTGTACAAGCAAGATAAGCGGCCGGTGGCACGATTACTTCGGAAGGGAAAGGGATGAAGGAGCTCTCCACAACCATCAACAGAAATACCATGCCGTAGATCCATGCGGCATCGGCATTAAGAAAGTCCTGGATGATTTGTGCCGGGTCAAACAGCATGCTGGCGAGTATCAGGGAATCAATCATAATTATTAGCTGGTTTTAGGAAACAAAATTACAATTATTTTTGCGTACTGACAAAAAGAAATGGCGTGGCGGAATGTGAAAACAAAAAGCGGCTCCGAACCGAGAGGGAAAGGAGTCGCTGAATAAGGTTATGTGAAGTGCCGAATTACAGAATTCCTGCGGAGCGGAATAGTGCGGTGTAGTACTCGGCTTTCTTTTCAATGGCCATGGGGTAGGCTCGTGATGTGGATGGCATTCGCCAGATATTGAGGCCGTCGGCCGATGTGACCATTTCGCCCATCTTGGGCAGGGGGGTGGATGTGAGAGCGGCTATGACGGAAGCCGCTTTTTCACCGGTGGTGGCTACAGTGTGACATTCCAGCATGAGGTCAAGCAGTCCCCGCAAGTTGACGGGACGGACGATTTCCAGAAATTTGTCGGAGGCATTGCCTTTGGTGCGAATTATTTCAGCTCCGGTGTCGTTGAGCGCAATGCCACGCTCTGTGAGCAGCCGTTTGATGTCGTCAAGGCGATATGTGCGCGTCAGCTCGTCATAAAACCGCTGTTTGTTGTCAAAAAATATAAGGCCCATTATGCGCCAGAAATCATTCTGACGGTTGGGGTAATAGAAGTCCATGCTCCAACGGTTCGGAGCAGGAGGGAATGTGCCCATAATAAGAATTTTGGCGTGAGGCGGGATGAATGGGGGCCAAGGGTGGGTTTCGGTGTTCATGTGAGAACTGTTGTGTTATACGGTTGTTAATACTATATATACGTTTTTGAGTATGATAAAGTTTTATGCCTACGAGGGAGGTAGCATAGTGGAAAAGAACGAGTGGCAGCCTCATTACTGGATAAATGTGGAATGCCCCGATGAGGAGGATTACGCATTTTTGCAGGGACTTAACTTGCCGGAATCGTTTATGGAAAATGTGGCCGACATGGATGAGCGGCCAAGATTTGAGCGTGAAGCCGGATGGCTTATGACTATTCTACGCATACCTCATCACTCAAAGAATTCTCTGCTGAAATATTGCACGGTGCCGCTCGGCGTAATGACCAAAGACGAGATCATAGTGACGGTGTGCCATGCCAAGACAGAGATGATTTCGGATTTCATAGACCACAGCAACAAACGACATATCAATGTGGACAATCAGCCTGATTTTGTGCTTCGGCTCATATATTCGTCAACGTATTGGTTCCTACAGTATCTTAAGGATATAAACGAGACGGTAGGGACCTTTACACATCAACTTGAAAAGAGTGTGCGTAATGAAGTGCTGCTCAGTTTGATGCAGCTTCAGGAGGCTCTTGTGTATTTCAATACATCACTCCAAGGCAACAGTATGCTAACGGAAAGGCTTAACAAGGTGTTTTCGGATGACTGCGACGCGGATTTGCTGGAGGATGTGGAGATAGAACTGGGACAGGCATTGAACACTGTGAATGTTTATATGGAGATTCTCAGCAACAGCATGGATACGTTTGCTTCGGTTATATCAAACAATGTGAATAACATAATGAAGCGCATGACCAGCATATCCATAATACTGATGATACCTACGCTTGTGGCGAGCTTCTATGGCATGAACGTGGATGTGTGGTTTGCCTCAAACGAACTGGCCTTCGGGTTTATAATCCTATTCTCATTCTCTGTGGCAGCTGTGGTCTGGTATTGGCTGCACAAGGTTCGCTGGGTGTGAAAAAATCGCCACCGCACGATGTGATGCAGTGGCGATTAATTATGATTTATAAGCGATTTTAAGCTTTTACGCGACCGATGTAGCTGCCATCGCGGGTGTCAACCTCGATAAGCTCACCTTCGTTGATGAAGAGGGGCACACGGATTTCGGCACCTGTTTCGAGAGTGGCGGGCTTAAGAGTATTGGTAGCGGTATCGCCTTTGAGACCCGGCTCGGTGTAGGTGATTTTGAGGACGGTCTTGACGGGCATTTCAGCGTAGAGCACAGTTTCAGTAGAGGCATCGCTTACAACTTCCACAGTGTCGCCTTCTTTCATGAAAGCAGCGCCGGTAACGAGTTCCTTGTTGATAGGAATTTGCTCGTATGTTTCATTGTTCATGAAAATGTCATCGCCGCCATCAGCGTAAAGATACTGGAAAGGACGACGCTCAACACGCACATCTTCAAGTTTTTCGCCGATATTGAATCGACGCTCAAGCACGCGGCCGTCAACCACGTCTTTGAGTTTGGTGCGCATGAAAGTATTGCCTTTGCCGGGCTTAACGTGGAGGAACTCCACGCAGAAGTACAAGCGGCCGTCCATGCGGATGCATGTGCCGTTCTTAATGTCTTGAGCGTTAATCATAAAAAATGTAGTGATGTTTGTTTTGGGCGCAAAAGTACAAAAAAATTCTGTTTAATCAAAGATTTTGTCCCAATCTTTCCATACGGCTTCATAACCGAGTGCGCGTATTTCCGAGACTACCTGTGCCGGTGTGCGGCTGTCGCTTACTTCAAACTGTTCCAGGGCATCGGGCGTGGAGACATACCCGCCCGGCTCGGTTTTGCTGCCGGCACTCATGGATGTGACACCGAGTTTCATCATATTGGCACGGAAAACGGGGTTTTCGCGTGTGGAATAAGAAATGTCAACATCGTGGTCGAAAATGCGGAATGCGAAAGTGACCTGGGCAAGTTCGCGGTCGGACATCACCACATTGGGCTGATAGCCGCCCTCTGCGGGACACATGCGAGGGAAATTGATGCTGTAGCGGGTGCGCCAATAACGCTTGCGCAGATAGTGGAGATGGCGGGCCATCATGGTAACATCCGTGCGCCAGTCCTCAAGGCCAATCAATACGCCCATACCGATTTTGTGTACGCCGGCGGCTCCCATGCGGTCAAATCCGTTGACGCGCCATTCGAATATGGATTTCATGCCACGGGGATGATATTTCTTGTAAGCTTCCTCATGGTATGTTTCCTGGAAGCATACCACTCCATTGAGTCCGGAATGGGTAAGCCGCTCATAATCGCGCTGCTTCATAGGCATGACTTCAATGGTGAGATTGTTGAAATACGGGCGTGCGGTGTGAAGCATCTGCTCAATATAATCCACGCCGTTGAGCGTGGGGAATTCACCTGACACTATAAGCAGATTCTCAAAAGGCCCGAGCTTGCGTATTGCCTCACATTCGGCTTTTACCTGCTCTTGGGTGAGAGTGACGCGCTGGAGGGGATTGTTATGGTTAAAGCCGCAATACACGCAGTGATTGGTGCATGCGTTGGATACATAAAGGGGTATGTACATTGAAATGGTTTTGCCAAACCGCTCAAGAGTATAGCGGTGGGAGAGTTGTGCCATGCGCTCCAAATAAGGCTCAGCAGCGGGAGATATCAGAGCCATGAAGTCGTCAACCGACGGGTGCGCGGCGGTAAGGGCGCGCTCCACATCGGCGGCAGTTTTGGAAGCTATGGCCTGAGTTGTGGCCTGCCAATCGTATTTTTTAAGTTCGTCGTAAAACATTTCCATCAATATTTTTCACATTCTTTTGCCACATCCTGCGATATACGCATGGCGCAGAAGTTGGGTCCGCACATGGTGCAGAATTTGTCGGAGTCCTTGTGGCTCTCAACATAATACTGGCGAGCACGTGCCGGGTCAAGAGACAGGTTGAACTGGTCTTTCCAACGGAAATCGTAACGTGCGCTGCTCATAGCATTGTCGCGTACCTGCGCACCGGGATGTCCTTTGGCTATATCGGCGGCATGGGCGGCAATTTTGTAGGCTATGACACCATTGCGCACATCCTCGAGTGTGGGAAGGGCGAGGTGTTCCTTGGGTGTGACATAGCATATCATAGCGGTTCCCATCCATGCTATTTGTGCTGCGCCGATGGCTGAAGTTATGTGGTCGTAGCCCGGGGCTATGTCGGTGGTGAGCGGTCCAAGGGTGTAGAAGGGGGCCTCGTGGCATTTTTCAACCTGACGGTCCATGTTCTCGCGGATTTTGTGCATCGGCACATGGCCGGGGCCTTCAATCAGTACCTGTACATTATGTTTCCATGCAATTTCAGTCAGCTCGCCGAGGGTGTCAAGCTCAAGGAACTGAGAACGGTCGTTAGCATCATGAATAGAGCCCGGGCGGAGTCCGTCACCAAGCGATACAGCCACATCATATTTGGCAAGAATCTCACATATCTCGTCAAAGTGGGTGTAAAGGAAATTTTCTTCGTTATGGAGCACAGCCCATTGCGTCATGATGGAACCGCCACGCGATACAATGCCGGTGAGTCGCTCCTTGATCATGTCGGCATGAGCACGCAATGCACCTGCGTGAATGGTGAAATAGTCCACGCCTTGTTCAGCCTGCTCAATAAGGGTGTCACGGTATATTTCCCAAGTGAGGTCGCGGACGCGACCGTTGACTTTCTCCAATGCCTGATATACTGGTACAGTTCCCATAGGTACGGGACAATTTCGGATAATCCATTCGCGGGTTTCATGGATATTGTCGCCGGTGGAAAGGTCCATCAGAGTGTCGCCACCCCAGTAGCAACTCCATACAGCTTTCTGTACTTCCTCTTCAATGCCGGAGGACAGGGCAGAGTTGCCAATGTTGGTGTTGAGCTTCACAAGGAAGTTTTTGCCGATAATCATAGGCTCTGCTTCGGGATGGTTGATGTTGGCGGGGAGCACGGCTCGGCCTGCCGCTATTTCCTGCCGCACAAACTCGGGGGTGATATGGCTTTCAATGCCAAGCTCACGGCAATTGGCGTTTTCACGAATGGCCACATATTCCATTTCAGGAGTTATGATTCCTTTGCGTGCAAGAGCCATCTGAGTTATGGATTCACCGTTCTTGGCACGGCGCGGCGCATGGCGATGCTTGAAGCGAATAGGCTCAAGTGCTGGATTGTTTTCGCGCTCACGGCCATACTGAGAAGTTATGCCGGGAAGCTGCTCAAGGTCCGATCGCTCAGAAATCCAAGCTTCGCGGAAGCGTGGCAAGCCTTGGTTCATGTCAAGTTTCACAGAAGGATCGGTATAAACGCCTGAGGTGTCGTAAACAACTACCGGGGCGTTCTCGCGAACTGTCTTTTCGCCATTTTTGACGGTTACGGTAGGGGTGAGGGAGATTTTGCGCATGGGAACGCGCAAGAAAGGAAACAGCTCGCCTTTAACATAAATTTTCTCGGATGCAGGATAGCTGTGAATGTTGAAATTTTCAATAGTCATGTCAAAGGGTATCTAAAAATGAAGTGAGGGGTGATGTGGCTTCTGCGGTGTGAGATACGGTGCCCAGACCAGCAAGATATGCGCGGCGACCGGCGATAACAGCTTCCTTGAAAGCTATGGCCATTTCCACCGGGTTTCCGGCTACGGCAATGGCTGTGTTGACAAGCACGGCGTCGGCTCCCATTTCAAGAGCGGCGGCAGCATGGGAGGGTGCTCCGAGGCCGGCATCAATGACTACCGGGACGCGGGTTTCGGCAATGATGATTTCAAGCATATCTACAGTGCGAAGACCTTTGTTTGTGCCGATTGGCGCGCCCAAAGGCATTACTGCCGCGGTGCCTACATCCTCCAATCGTTTGCATAGCACGGGGTCGGCCTGAATGTAGGGGAGTACCTTGAATCCTTCTTTAGCCAAAACTTCGGTGGCCTTAAGCGTTTCCACGGGGTCGGGAAGGAGGTATTTCGGATCGGGATGGATTTCAAGTTTGATGAAATCGGTGCCGAAGCAATCACGTGCAAGACGCGCGGCCATGATGGCTTCCTGCGCGTCGCGCACACCTGAAGTGTTGGGAAGGAACTGAACATGATCGCGGTTGATGTGACGAAGCATGTCATCGTCTTCTTCATGCTCCATGTCAATACGTTTCATGGCTACGGTAATCATTTCCGAGCCGGAGGCAAGCACGGCATCAAGCATAAGACGGTTGCTTGAGAATTTGCCGGTGCCAACGAACAGACGCGAATGGAACTCGCGTCCACCTAAAGTGAGAATATCATTCATCGGGATAAAGTTTTTGCATAATGTGATTTGTGTATTCTACGGGGTCGGGTGCATTGATAATGGCACCTGAAACTGCTATACCGTTGACTCCTGTGGCCATGATGGCATCAATATCGTCAATGGTAATGCCGCCAATGGCAACTATGGGTAGTTCCACACCTGCCTGACGCACTTGGCTGACAACAGAGGCGTAGCCTTCAATGCCGAGTACGGGTGAGAGATTTTTCTTGGTGGTGGTGTGGCGGAAAGGTCCAAGGCCCACGTAATCCACATCTTTGCCTTTATAGCGTATAATATCTTCGGCAGTATTGGCCGTAATGCCTATTATGGCATGAGGGCCGAGTATCTCTCGAGCTTCAAGAGGGTCCATGTCGTTCTTGCCAAGGTGAACTCCGGAAACCTTAAGCTCATTGACAAGCTCCACGCGGTCATCAATGATAAGGAATGTCTCGGTTTCACGGCACATAGGAATAATTTCCATTGCCACTTGCCGAACCTCATCATCGGAAGCATCCTTTATGCGGAGCTGAATCCACCGACACCCTCCTTCAATTGCCATTTGTGCTTCTTCGGCAATGGAGTAATGCTCGCTGGGATGAGTAATGAATTGTAGCATATTAGTTAATTAATTTATTTATCACTGAATTGTTGCCAAACAGAGCCAAGGCAGGCATATCCCGCGAATCCCATGTGCATAAGCTCAGATTCCTTATCGGGGGTTACGCCGCCCAATGCCACTACAGGTACTTTGGCTTCTGCCAGCGCACTGATAATCTGATCAGTGGTGAGTACAGGAAGATAGCCCGGCTTGCTTATGCTCGGGTAAACGGGGCTTAGAGTGGCATATTCGAGTCCTGTTGCCTGACTTAATTCCTGAGGTGTATGACAGGAACGTGAGAGTTTGTCCGAGTATCCTACAGGCGGTGTCGGGCAACGACTGTTGAGGTGCAGTCCACCAAGATTGAAACTGTGAACGAGCTCAAAATGTCCGTGAAGTTTGATGCGCGAATGATATTTTTGCGGAATGGCCTCAATGATGTTTTGAATATCGCGCAGTGATGCGTCGGGATGCCTGAGGTGCACATAGGTCCACCCGTCGCGGAGCAATGATGTGATTATCTGCGGCTCGCGGGGGTGAATATGGTGTGTGGTGATGGCAATGCGTAGCATGAATCAACCTCCGTAGAAAGCTTTGATGATTATGATTTTGTCGCCTTGATGAAGAGTGTGGGTTGCGCGATTGTCGCGTGGCACAACGGCATTGTTTACTGCCGTAGCTATTCCCACAGGGTTTATGCGTTCAGCCTCAAGAGCCTGCAAGAGGGTGGCCCCGTCCTGAAGGTTTACCGGTTTATCATTGATTGTTATGGTCATGATGGTGATGGTTTTGGAATTTCATGTGTCGCGGAGCATAGAGATGGTTCATAGGGCCGTGTCCGTGCCCAATAGCTACCGATGCGCCGCTTCGCAGTCCGCGTACCACAAAAAGTTTGGCGCGGCTTACGGCTTCAGTCATATCCATGCCGAGGGCAAGATAAGAGGCTATAGCAGACGACAGGGTACATCCGGTGCCATGTGTATTGCGCGTGTTGATAGCATCGGATTTGAGCGGCATAAGCTCGCAGCTGTTTTCAAGGAGCAGATAGTCGGTCTTGAAATCTGTGGAGTCAGTGTCGCCCCCTTTAAGAAGCACATTGCGGCATCCCATGCCACGGAGTGCGAGCGCCTGTTGCATAAAGTCATGCGTGCCTGTGAGAGCATAGGCCTCGCTTATGTTGGGTGTGACGATTTCGGCCATGGGGAAAAGGAGTTTGACCATGCAATCTACGGCATCGGGAGCAATGAGCTGCGATCCGGATGTGGAGAGCATGACGGGATCTACAACCAAGTGTAGGGGGGAGTGCTGTGACAACTCGGCAGCTACCTGCTCAATGATGGGGGCTGAGAAAAGCATACCTGTTTTGACCGCGAGGGGAGGTATGTCGGCCCAAACGGTGCTTATCTGTGCTCGAACTATGTCAGGGTCAATGCCTTGGATGGCAGATACTCCGGTGGTGTTTTGGGCTGTAATGGCTGTAATGGCAGTCATTGCATAACAGCCAATAGCTGATATGGTTTTGATGTCGGCTTGTATTCCGGCACCTCCGCTGCTGTCAGAGCCGGCTATTGAAAGAACGGGATAATAACGACGCATAGGCATGTCAAACTTATATGAATGCCAAAGCAAAGGTTATGTGCCGAATATGGATGAGTGTTGGTCTCTAACAATCCCTGCGCCGGTGCTAACCGTATCAGGTTCAGAGGGTATGAATCTCAGCCACATGAAGCGGCACCCCTTTGTTGTAACATTTGAGGCAAAGATAAATAATAAGAATGAAATACCAAAAAAATTTATCGCTATTCTTCTTTGGGACCGGATGAGGGACGCTTAGGAGAACGGTGCCAAGGACGACGGCGTTTGGGCTTTGGCGACCGGGTATCAGCAGGTGCTGATGCTTCCATGTCATGTTTGCGTTCAGAGCGCGGGGCGGATGATTTTTTGCGGTCGGGGCGTCGATTGCCACGTTGTGATGGCCTGGAGTCGGATGGTGCAGAACCGAGCTCGGCAGGGATTTGCTGACGGCGCACTTTTTTGCCAAGAAAGCGCTCTATGGCAGCAAACTTGCCACGCTCGCGTTCGCTGACAAATGTAATGGCTTCACCATCGGCATCGGCACGCGCAGTACGCCCCACGCGGTGCACATAGTCTTCGGCATCATGGGGCACATCATAGTTCACCACCATGGTTATGTCGTCAATATCAATGCCTCGTGCCACAATATCGGTGGCAACAAGGATGTCAATGCGTGAAGCCTTGAAGTCCAGCATCACTTCATCACGTTTGGCTTGGTCAAGGTCGGAGTGCATTTCCCCGATTTTGAATTTGGCGCGACGAAGTTCACGAGCCAGCTCCTTGACTTTAAGTTTGGAGGAAGCAAAGACTATGACACGCTTTGCATGTTGCTTGGTGAATATGTTTTTGAGTATGGGCAGCTTTTGAGTCTCATAGCAAATAAACGCACTTTGGTCAATCTTGTCGGCGGGCCGGGACATTGCTATGGTGATTTCTTTAGGATTGGAGAGAATGGATTTTGCGAGTTGCTGGATTTTTGGCGGCATTGTGGCCGAGAACATGAGAGTCTGACGCTCCTTGGGAAGATGCTTGGCGATTTGCATAATATCGTCGTAAAAACCCATGTCAAGCATTCTGTCGGCTTCGTCAAGTATAAAGAAAGATACACGCGACAGATCAACGTAGCCCATTTGCAGGTGTGCGAGCAGTCGTCCCGGAGTGGCGATGACCACATCGGTGCCGAGTTTAAGCCCTCGTTGCTGGCGAGCGAAGGTAGCACCGTCAGTGCCTCCGTATATCGGCAGACTGCTTACAGACAGGAAGTAACTGAAGCCCTCAAGCTGGTGGTCAATTTGCATTGCAAGTTCACGGGTGGGAGCCATGATGATACAGTTGACGGCATCCTCGGGGAATTCACCGTCGGCAAGACGATTAAGAATAGGCAGGAGATAGGCGGCCGTTTTGCCGGTGCCAGTCTGGGCAACGGCAATAAGGTCGTGCCCGTCAAGAGCTGCGGGTATCGCTTGTTCCTGTATAGGGGTACATTCGGAAAAATTCATTGCATCGAGTGCGTCAAGCACATCGTAGTTCAGATCAAAATCGTCAAACCTCATTGGTATAATGCTTGGAAACTGGGCGCAAAGGTACTTATTCGCGGGCAAACGGACAACAGTTTGCCCGAATAAACAATGGTGCATTGCCCGGCGGGAGTGCATGCAAAAAAAAGAAATCCCGGAACTTCGTGCTCCGGGATTTGCAAATATGAGTGTATGTGGAATTATTTTTTCGCGGGTACTTTATTAAGGAGATGTTTAACCGCTCCTTCCAGCTGTGCGTCCTTACCATTGATAATCTCGCCGGGCTGATTGTAAATAACCACATCGGGAGTCAGCTGTCGGTTTTCAAGAACATTGCCATTCATGTCCATGGAAGTAACCTGCGGAATACCGAATATGATGTTGGGATCAATTTGAGTTTCCCACCATACAGCTGTCATGGTGCCGGGAATCGGAGCGCCAACCACATCACCTATGCCCAATGTCTGATATGCGTAGGGGGTGCCGTGAGCATCGCTGTAATTGCTCTCGTTGACGAGCATTACGGACGGTTTGGTCCATTGTGAGAACGGATCACTGCCCACATATCGGCCTCGCGGCATGTAACGTACATATTCCTTACCGCCGAGAAGCAGGGCAATATCGTTGTGAAGCCAGCCGCCACCATTGTAACGAGTGTCAACAACCACAGCATCACAGTTGCGGTATTTTCCAAGCAAACGGTCGTAGGTGGTTAGATAGCTCGGGGTGTCCATGGCCTTGATGTGGATATAGCCTATGCGTCCGTTGGAGAGGCTGTCAACGATATGTTCGTTGCGTTCAACCCAGCGGTTGTAGAGCAATTCGCTGTCGGAATACCCGGGGCGAACAGTCACCTTATCTTCCGTGGCGGCTCCGGCGCGTTTTACGCCAAGAATAACTTTTTTGCCGGCTTTGCCTTCCAGCATCGGGTAATAGTCCTTGCCCGGTAAGATTGGCTCACCATCAATGGAGGTGATTATGTCGCCGGGTTTGATGTTGACTTTCTTTTTGTCAAGCGGGCCGCGACGCAGTACTTCTGCCACCTCCAGACCGGGACCGGTGTAGGAGTCGTTGAAGTAAGCACCGAGAGTGGCAGTGGGGAGCGAAGCCCATCCGCTTGGTGCGGACGCACCAGTGTGGGATGCATTCAGCTCACCAAGTACCTCACTCATGAGAATGGCAAAGTCGCGATTGTTGTTGATGTAGGGGAGGAAACGGCGGTAGTGAGAGCCGATGCTGTCCCAATCAAGGCCATGAAGGTTGGCATCGTAGAATTTGTTCTTGACCTGATTGAGCATGTGGTCATATATATATGCGCGTTCCAAGGACGGATGGCGGTTGTAGGGCGCATTGAATTCAATGGCTTCTTTTTTGCCGTCGGCAAGTGAAATCTTGCTCATGCCATTATAGGAGAGGATAAACAGGTTTTCACCCTTATCATCAGGTAAAATGCCACCGTTAACACCGGGAGCAAAAACTGTTATGTCGCCTTTTTTGAGGTCGCGGCACATAAGGTTGGCCTCGCCATCGCTGCCTACAGAGACATAGTAGAACTTGTTGCCTTTCTTATCAAGATAATAATCGCCAAGTATTGAGGACATAGGAGTCAGACGCACCATACGGTAGCGTCGGTTGTCAAGGTCAAAATCAACAGATTCAGCCTCAGTGTCCTTAATGTTGTCTTTGGATTTTTTCTTGTCCTTTTTCTTAGATTTCTTTTTGTCTTTGCTCTTATCGGAATTGTCGGCATTTTCTTTGTCTTTTTCCTCCTTTTCTTTCAGAGCCTGTTCTTCCTCGCTGAGGTTGAAATTGTCCCAAGCTTCAGGATCAAGAACCATGAGCATCACATCTTCCTGATTGCCCCAGCTGCCCTGAGCTTTCATGCCGTAACGGCCGGTCATATAAGTTATGGCTTTGCCGTCAAGCGCCCAAGAAGGATTTCTGTCGGAATGGCCGCTTTCGGTGAGGTCCACTACTTCGGTGCCGTCAGCTTTGACAAGCGCTATGTCGGTATTGTTCCAGCCGCCAACGCCGATGTAGTTTATTATCAGCCATTTGCTATCAGGACTCCATTCAAATGATATGTCGCCGTCGGTATAAGAATAGTTGTATTTGCCATCAAGTGCAGTGGTGACTTTTTTGGAATCAACATCTATGACCTGAAGAATAGTGCGGTTTTCAAGAAACGCTACCTTTTTGCCGTCGGGACTGAATTCCGGCTGCTGAGCGGATGTAGAGCAACTGTAGAGAGGCTCTTCCTCAATTTCTGTGGCATAGGCGAATTCTTTTTCATCCTTGTCTTTGATTTTGGCAATGCATAATTGCCAAAGCCCGTTGCGCTCGGAATCGTAAACTATAGAGCGGCCATCGGGACTGAAACTTATGCAACGCTCCTGATCAGGGGTGTTGGTGATGCGTTTGGTGGTGGGGTATTTTACAGATGTGACATAGACATCGCCACGAACAACAAATGCCACTTCTGTGCCATCCTTGTTGACAGACATGTTGGTGGCACCGGAATTGCGGAAGCTCTTGATGAGGTCGGAATCGTAATCATCGGTGGTGATGGATATGTTGACTTTGCGTGGTTGCGAGCCGGGGGTGAGGGTGTAAATCTCACCATCGTAACTGTATGCAAGAGTGCCGTTGGCAGATGCGGAGAGTGAGCGTACAGGATATTCGGTATAATCAGTGAGCTGTTTAGGTGCCTCGGAGCTGCCAAGAGTGCCTTGATAAACATTAAGGACATTGTTGTTAAGCTCGCTGAGATAATAGAAATGCTTACCGTCTGCGCTCCACACCGGATTCATGTCGTGGCCTATGAAGTCGGTGAGTTTTGTGAAGTCATTGTTGTCCACAAGCCATATATCGGCAGTGCTGGAAGAACGCTCATGTTTGCGCCATACATTTTCGTAGCCTTTGCGGTCCTGATAAAGCATGCGCCCGTCTGCCGCAACAGATGCAGAAAGCATAGGGACAGAAAGGTAGAGCTGAGGACGGGCGTTTGGCTCTGTTAGGCTCACCACATAGGTCTGAGACCCGAAAGGGGGTTGTACAGTGGTGCGTCCGGGCATGCCAAAGGTGGCAAACAGCAATCGTCCGTCAGGAAGAATGGCGAGGGGAGTTTCGGCGCCTGACGAGGTGGTGATGCGGCGAGCAGTGCCACCGTTGGCGGGAATGGCATAGATGTCGTCGGATCCTTCGCGATTGCTGCGAAACACAATCTGCTTGCCATCAGGAGTCCACAGGGGAGAGCTGTCGTAGGCGTGTGAAGTGGTGATTTGGCGTGCTTCACCTCCGGTTACCGGCACAGTGAATATGTCGCCTTTGAAAGTGAATGCCACGATATTTCCGTCAGGGGATATGGCGGCATCGCGAAGCCAGAGTGGGGCATTGTCGGCAGCAGCGAGGGCTGCAATCGAAAGCCCCACAGACATAAACAAGGCTTTTTTCATGAGTTCAAGAAATATTGTGAATGGTTGAATATTCAGTTGCGGTGCAAAATTAATTAAAATTTAATGCGTAATATGATAGATTGATAGCAAAAACGGGGTTATTTGTACAATTTAACTTTAATTGGAATATTATGAGAAATGAGTATATTTGCATATGGAAATTAAAAAGGCAAAGAATCTGATATTTGATTTCGACGGCACACTTGTGGATACTGCTCCATTGATAGTGAGTACGATGCAAGCTACAATACGTGAAATGGGTTTGCCGCCAAAGAGTGATGAGGAGTGTAGAGCCACCATAGGGCTTAGACTGGAAGAGATTCCATCCGTGTTATGGAACGGAGGGGAGGGGTTGAGTACTAAATTCGCCGCAACATATCGTCGCTTATTTGATGAGCTTAAACGGCCTATTAAGGTGGAGTGTTTTGCCGGAGTGGACGAAGGGCTTAGAAAACTGCGTGCACACGGATACGGTATAGCGATAGCAAGCAGCCGCAGCCATAAGTCGCTGGATGAGTATGTGTCTGATTTCGGTTGGGGTGGATTGCTTGATGCCGTGATAGGCGGAAATGATGTGGAGCATGGCAAGCCGGCTCCGGATGCCGTGTATGTTATATGCAACCGTCTCGGATGGAACCCGGAAGAGTGTCTTGTGACCGGGGATGCGATTTATGACATACTGATGGGAAAAAATGCAGGTAGCATGACATGCGGAGTCGCATACGGGAATCAGACACGAGAGCAATTGATGTGTGCAAATCCCGATTGGATTGTGGATAAATTCAATGAACTGGTTAGCAAGTTTGTATGAATATAGAGGATATAAGAGAGTATTGTCTGAGCCTGCCTTGTACAACTGAGGATATGGCGTTTGGCGATGATTACCTGTTGCTGCGTGTGTGCGGTAAGATTTTTGCCTGTATCGGGTTGTTGCGCCCCGACTATCTTGTGCTGAAATGTGATGCGGATTATGCTCTGGACTTGCGTGACAGGTGTGAGGAGGTGGAGCCGGCGTGGCACTGGAACAAAAGATACTGGAATCAAATAAAGATTAACGGCTCATTGACAAACGAAATGATGAAGTCACTTATACGCCACAGCTATAGCGAAGTGGTGAAAAAGATGACTAAAAAAGATAAGGCCATGCACCCCGAGGTGTGTGGAATAAATTAGTTGCACTGCGGATTGCGAGGGTGTAAACGCCATCCACGAAAATCATTTCCAAGCGCACGCACATAACGATGCCAGAAAGGGTCATCACTTCCGGTAAGGAGACTATGATAGTTGGAACATTCGGCCACCGCCCATACTTTGGAGCGAAGCTCTTCATCAAGCTGTTGACGACTCCATCCGCTATATCCCACGAAAAAACGTATGTAACCTTCCACAGGGTATCCGGCGTTGATGTATTGCCTCATGGCGGAGAAATCGCCGCTGATGAAGAGTCCCGGAGCTATTTCGCTGCACTCGGGAATTATTTCTTTGCCGAGAGTGTGGACGAAAAAAAGTCTGTCGCATGCCACGGGGCCTCCGCAGTAAACCGGTATGTCAGTTTTGATCTTTATTCCCTCAATGAGCGACTGGAGAGTGTAACCGGTGGGATGATTCATGACAATTCCCATTGCAGTAGCACCAAACTCATATTCAATGAGCGCTATGACGGCATGATGAAAGTATTCCTCGCGAAGAAAAGGCTCGGAAATCAGGAGCGCTCCCGGGCGCGGAAGAGCAGTGCTTGCAATGTTGATGTTGAATATCTCGCGGTCGTAGTCAATCATTATATCATAGCTTTTTGTATTCCAAAGATAATGAGAAGGGGGTGGATTTGCAATAGATGAAGTGTTAAAAATGCAATTTGTTGCGCGATAGTCAACAACAATGATGTGTTTTTGTGTTATATTTTCAGTGATTTTGGTAGTCAAAGACTCATATTATATAAATAATTTTGCAAACATAAATCTGTAACCTAAAAATTTAAGTATGAACATTAATGATATTCATTCACCGGCTGATATCAAAAAGCTTGGTTTAGATGAACTGACAGATGTGTGCGCCCAGCTACGTGCAGCGTTACTAACCAAATTGTCGCGTCACGGAGGACATGTGGGCCCTAATCTCGGCATGTTGGAAGCGACTGTGGCCATGCATTATGTATTTGATTTTCATAAAGACAAGGTGGTTTTTGATGTATCGCACCAATGTTATGTTCACAAGATGCTTACCGGGAGAATGAGATCCTTTACCGATCCGGCCCATTATAATGATGTGAGCGGTTATACCAATCCCAAGGAGAGCGATATGGATATGTTCACTATAGGTCATACATCCACCGGTGTCAGCCTTGCCGGTGGTCTTGCCAAAGCCAGAGATTTAAAAGGTGATAAGGAGAATATCATTGCTGTGGTGGGCGACGGCTCGTTGAGCGGCGGTGAGGCTTTTGAAGGGCTGGATTATGCCGCTACGCTCGGAAGTAATTTCATAATTGTGGTTAACGATAATGAAATGTCAATAGCCGAGGACCATGGCGGATTGTATTCAAATCTTAAGGAGTTGAGGGAGACCAATGGCCAATGCGAGTGCAATTACTTCAAGGCTATGGGTCTTGATTACAGATATGTGGCCTACGGCAATGACCTGAGAGAGTTGATAAAGGCTTTTGAGGAGGTAAAAGATGTGGACCATCCTGTGGTGCTGCATGTGCACACACAAAAAGGTGAGGGTTACGGCCCTGCCGAAGTTCACAGAGAGAGATTTCACTTCTCGGCGCCGTTTGATATTGCAACCGGCGATCCCCTCAATATGAATGAGGATGAGGATTACGGTGATGTTACGGCTTCACATCTCCTTAAGATGATGAAAGAGGATAAGACTGTGGTGGCCATTACCGCAGGCACTCCCGGTGTAATCGGGTTTAATGCAGACCGGAGAAAAGAGGCCGGGAAGCAGTTTGTGGATGTGGGTATTGCCGAGCAAGAGGCTGTTGCGCTTGCGTCAGGAATAGCCAAGGGTGGCTGCAAACCGTTCTTTGGAGTCGTAAGCTCATTTGTGCAGAGGGCATACGACCAACTGTCGCAGGACATGGCAATCAACAGCACTGCGCCGGTGATAGGAATATTTTATGGCACAGTGTTGGGAATGAACGATGTGACCCATTTAGGATGGTTTGACATAGCGTTGATTTCCAATATTCCCAATGTGGTGTATCTGGCGCCTACATGCAAGGAAGAATATCTGGCCATGCTTGACTGGGCTATGAAGCAGAATGATTATCCAGTGGTATTGCGCGTGCCCGGAGCGAGCGTGGTGGAGAGCGGTAAAGAGTACCCCAAGGATTATTCAGACCTCAACAAATATATGGTGGAGCAACGCGGCAAAGATGTGGCAGTGATTGCCGCCGGGTCTTTTTATCAGCGCGGAGAGGATGTGGTGAAGCTGCTTGCTCATGTAGGGGTTAAAGCCACATTGATAAACCCTCGGTATCTGAGTGGCCTTGATACCGAATTGCTTGACGAACTTAAGGAGGACCATAAGCTTGTGGTGACTTTGGAAGACGGAGTGCTTGACGGCGGTTTCGGTGAAAAGATTGCCCGCTACTACGGCACTGACAAGCAAATGATGGTGAAATGCTATGGCGTGAAGAAAGAGTTTGCTGACAGATACAATTATCAGGAGATTCTGACCCAAAACCGTCTGATGCCCGAACAGATAGCCGATGATGTGAAGGCTCTGCTGAAATAAAGTGCGCTCAGGCGCATGAAATGCGAGCATGTTACAATTGTATGTCATAACAAAAGTTAAATTTGTTATTGCGCATACGGTTTGTGATATGCTCGTATTTTATTGAATAACAATATTTTGTCGGCTGATTACGCGATGTAAATTTACGCTATGTGAAATTTTGGCTTAATATTTATCATAAATTTACAGTATTTCACAATTTGCGCAAGGGTTTATGCGGGATGTGAATAGAATTTCACACTTGTTTACTTTAAAAGCCGTTGAAATCTTAAAATAATGCCCATTATATATATAATGTGAGGTAAAGGGTGCTTGCAATCGGGGGCGAGGTTGAGTAACTTTGCAATACAAAACTAACCTACTTACCCCCTTACAGTGATGCACCGCATAATCTTTATCATAACAGCCCTGATAACTGCATCGGCAGTTGCTTTTGCCGATCCTACTCCCGACATCAAGCCCTCGTTCAACTCGCAAAACAATATGCTGAGTGTGCTTGACATGGAAAATAATTCGCTTTATACCGGCGATGTATATATGCCCACTCTTGAGGAGATGCTTGGAGAGCCTGTGGATAATCTGGGGGATATAGTGGATAATCAGTGGCTCAAAGACGGTTTGGTGGATTATGCAAAGAATTATCTCGGTACCCGTTACCGTCACGGTGCAAAAGGACCCAATGCATTTGACTGCTCAGGATTCACTAGTTATGTGTTCCGCAAATTCGGCTACCAGCTGAGTCCGGCATCGCGGATGCAGGGAACTCAGGGCGAACGAGTGGATCTTGCTAACGTGGAGGTAGGTGACCTGATGTTTTTCAGCGGTCGCAGAGGCGGTTCTACAATCGGTCATGTGGGTATGGTAATAGATGTTGACCGCAAGAACGGCACATTGAAATTCATACATGCCTCAACCAGCAAGGGAGTGGTTATTCAGAATTATCCTGACGGAGCTTATTATTCACGTCATTTCCTGCATGTGCAGCGTGTGATTGATTCCGAACAACCGGTGGCACAAAATTAAAGAGATTGATATTACAGAAAATTCTATTTGCTCAGAGTGACCCATACGGGCACAAATAAAAGAGATGAGCCGTTGCGCAATTGCAATGGCTTATTTTTTTATATAATATCAAGGTGAAATTGATTCAGAATACCGATTTTGACGCTTTTTTGTTGGCGCGGATTGTAAAGTTTGTTAATTTTGCAGCATATTGACCTTAATCCAACATGATTAAACAAATTATATTATAATCATTATGGCAGAAAAGAAAGAATTATTGTTTGACCAATTTCCACCTGTGAGCACGGAGGAATGGCGCGCCAAAGTAGAGGCCGACCTAAAAGGTGCTCCATTTGACAAGAAATTGGTTTGGAGAACCAATGAAGGATTTAATCTTCAGCCTATGTATCGTGCCGAAGATATCAAGGACTTCAACACTACCAATTCACTTCCCGGTGAATATCCGTTTGTTCGCGGCATCAAGACCGACAACGATTGGCTTAGCCGTCAGGAGATCATAGCCGACACCCCGGAGCAGGCAAATGAGATAGCCCGCGATGTGTTGACCAAGGGAATCAATTCGCTTGGCTTCAAGGTGAAGAATCCGTCGGATGTGACCACTTTGCTGAACGGTATAGACATCACCAAGGTGGAGATTAACCTGATAAGCTGCCCCAAGAAAGCAATTGATGTGGCTAAAGCTCTTGTAGAATATGTGAAAGCCCACGGAGCAGAGGCAACTTTCAAAGGTTCTGTTACTTTCAATCCGTTTAAAAAAGCTCTTAAACACGGTCAGCCGTTCCCCGGTGACATAGCCCAGATGGGTGCCGAACTGGTGAATATTGCAGCTCCCGTGGCAGGGCTTAAGGTGCTGTCAGTAGATAGCGAGATGCTGTCTAATGCCGGTGCTTACATATTCCAGGAACTCGGCTATGCGCTTGCATGGGGAGCAGAATGGCTTACACTTCTCACCGACAAGGGCCTGAATGCAGGTGAAGTGGCAAAACGCATCAAATTTAATATGGGTGTGTCAAGCAACTACTTCATGGAGCTGGCAAAATTCCGTGCAGCCCGCATGCTTTGGGCACAGATTGTGAAGCAGTATCCCGGCACATCCGATGATGACTGCAAACAGCATGTTCATGCCACCACTTCGCGCTATAATCAGACAATATATGATGCGCATGTGAACCTGTTGCGTTCACAGACCGAATGTATGAGCGCCGCACTCGCAGGGGTGGAATCTATCACGGTTACGCCTTTTGATGTGCCTTATCAGACACCCGATGCATTCTCAGAACGTATAGCACGCAACCAGCAGTTCCTTCTCAAAGAGGAGAGCCATCTGGATAAGGTGGTGGATCCTGCCGGCGGCAGTTATTATGTGGAGACACTTACCGTGTCAATAGCCAAAGAAGCATGGAAACTCTTCCTTGAGATAGAGGATAAGGGCGGATTCCTTGCTTGCGTTAACGATGGTACCGTGCAGGCCGCTATCCGTGAGACGAGTGTAAAACGCCATACCGATGTGGCACGCCGCAAAGAGATACTTCTCGGTACTAACCAGTACCCCAATATCAACGAGACAGCGGCATCAAAAATCAAAACCGAAGGACATGCATGCTGCTGCGGTCACGGCGAACACGAGCACGCCTCTACCGAGGACGGACTGCCTACTTCACGCGCAGCAAGTGACTTTGAGGCACTGCGTCTTGCCACTGAAGCATCATCGCACCGTCCAAAAGTGTTCATGCTCACTATAGGCAATTTGGCAATGCGTCTGGCACGTGCACAGTTCAGCACCAATTTCTTTGGCTGCGCCGGTTATGAGATAATCGATAACCTTGGATTCGATACTGTGGAACAGGGTGTGGATGCCGCACTTGAAAAAGGTGCTGATGTGATAGTGCTCTGCTCAAGCGACGATGAGTATGCCACTCTGGCTCCTGAAGCATTCAAATATCTCAATGGCCGTGCTGAATTTGTGGTGGCAGGTGCTCCCGCATGCATGGAAGAGCTTCAGGCCGCAGGTATCAAGGAGTTTGTGCATGTGCGCTGCAATGTGCTTGACACCCTTAAGGCATTCAATGCCCGCTTGCTTAAATAACTGATTATTCACCCATCGTTTGATAACTCAACTCAACATGAGACCAGATTTTAAAACAATAGATATAACGAAAGATGCCTTTGGCGCCCAAAAAGAAGCGCCGGCAGCGGGTGAACAGTGGCTCACCCCGGAACTTATTCCTGTAAAGCCCATTTATACAAAGCAGGATCTTGAGGGTATGGAACACCTCAACTATGTGAGCGGTCTGCCTCCATTCCTGCGTGGCCCGTACAGTGCCATGTATCCTTTGCGTCCCTGGACCATCCGCCAGTATGCGGGCTTTTCCACAGCAGCAGAATCAAATGCTTTCTACCGCCGCAATCTTGCTTCGGGTCAGAAAGGCTTGTCAGTGGCATTTGACCTCGCCACACACCGTGGCTACGATGCTGACCATGAACGTGTGGTAGGCGATGTTGGTAAAGCCGGTGTGTCGATATGCTCGCTTGAGGACATGAAGGTGCTGTTTGACGGCATACCTTTGAACAAGATGTCAGTGTCAATGACCATGAACGGCGCCGTGCTGCCTGTGCTTGCATTCTATATCAATGCAGGTCTGGAGCAGGGAGCCAAACTTGAAGAGATGGCAGGTACCATTCAGAATGATATTCTGAAAGAGTTCATGGTGCGCAACACCTATATATATCCGCCCGAATTTTCGATGCGTATCATAGCCGACATCTTTGAATACACATCGCAGCATATGCCCAAGTTCAACTCCATATCCATTTCCGGCTATCATATGCAGGAAGCAGGTGCAACCTGTGATATCGAGTTGGCTTATACACTGGCTGACGGTCTGGAATATCTGCGTGCAGGCGTGAATGCCGGTATGGATATTGATGCATTTGCTCCCCGTTTGTCGTTCTTCTGGGCTATCGGCATGAATTTCTTCATGGAGATTGCCAAGATGCGTGCCGCCCGTATGCTCTGGGCCAAGATTGTGAAACAGTTCAACCCCAAGAACCCGAAATCACTGGCATTGCGCACACACTCTCAGACTTCAGGATGGTCACTCACAGAGCAGGATCCGTTCAACAATGTGGGTCGTACATGTATAGAGGCCATGGGAGCAGCTTTGGGTCACACCCAGTCACTGCACACCAACGCTCTTGACGAGGCTATAGCCCTGCCTACCGATTTCTCAGCCCGTATTGCCCGCAATACCCAGATCTATATTCAGGAGGAGACCATGATTACCAAACAGGTTGACCCATGGGCCGGCAGTTATTATGTGGAGTCCCTGACCAATGAGATTGCTCACAGGGCATGGAAACATATTCAGGAAATTGAGGAACTCGGCGGCATGGCCAAAGCTATTGAAACAGGTCTGCCCAAACTCCGTATTGAAGAGGCTGCAGCCCGTACGCAGGCGCGTATTGACTCAGGCCGTCAGACTATTGTCGGTATCAACAAATATCGTCTTGATCATGAGGATCCCATAGATATTCTTGAGATTGACAACACCGAGGTGCGCAAAGAACAGATAGAGCGTCTTAACGATGTGAAAGCTCACCGTGACGAGGCCAAGGTGAAAGAAGCTCTTGAAGCTATTACAGAATGTGTACGCACCAAGAAGGGCAATCTCCTTGACTTGGCTGTGAAAGCTGCCGGTTTGCGTGCCACTCTTGGAGAGATTTCCGACGCATGCGAAGCTGTTGTCGGTCGATATAAAGCAGTAATCAGAACAATTTCAGGCGTGTACTCAAGCGAAACCAAAAACGATTCCGATTTTGAGAAAGCTCAAAAGATGTGTGAAGAATTCGCCAAGCGCGAAGGTCGTCAACCCCGTATCATGATTGCGAAGATGGGTCAGGACGGTCATGACCGCGGTGCCAAAGTTGTGGCCACCGGTTATGCCGACTGCGGATTTGATGTGGATATGGGCCCGCTGTTCCAAACTCCGGCCGAAGCTGCCCGCCAGGCCGTGGAGAACGATGTGCATATTCTTGGCGTCAGCTCTCTGGCCGCAGGTCACAAAACTCTTATTCCTCAGGTTATAGAGGAGCTTAAGAAGCTTGGCCGTGAGGATATTCTGGTTACAGCCGGCGGTGTAATTCCCGCACAGGATTATGACTTCCTTTACAAGGCAGGTGTTGCTGCGATATTCGGTCCCGGTACCCGTATTCCGGCATCGGCTATCAAGATGCTTGAAATTCTCAACGAAGAATAATCCGTAAGGACAGACTATAAACTTCAGGGCGCGTCGATGTGACGTGCCCTGAAGATTTTTTTTACGCAGTGCGTACTGATAAGTTTTGTAAGATATGAGTACAACCGTCCGCGATGGCAGGTAGGCCATAAAAAGATAGCCGTCCAGAGTTAGGGCGGCTATTTTTGTGAGGGTTTCCAGCGGTCGGGAAGCAGGTCGCGGTATTTTTCTATTGGTGTGTTCGGAGGCCATGCGGCACAGCGGTCGATGATGTCGCAAAAGTAGTCGAAGACATTGACGCCGCATCGGTGGCAGGTTATGGCCAGCGAATGATACAGGGCGGCGGCCTCGGCTCCGGAGTGGGAGCCGATTGTCAGCCGGCGGCGTGTCAGGGATATGTAGCGGTTGATGCGCTCGACTTCGTTGTTGTCGAGTTTATAGGTGGGTGATGCGAAGATGCGCGGTATTTCGTCCCATTGCCGAAGCGCGTGTTCGGTGGCGGCAAGTAGCGGGTCATCGGGCGGAACGCCGGTGCGGTCTTTGACTGCGGTCAGTCTCATGTGGATTTTTTCGAGCATCACCTTTGAGTATCGCTGTCGCCACTCAAGGTGCTTTTCTGCCGTCCATCCGTCTTTACCTATGCGGTGCTGATGCTCGAAGTGGTAAAGGAGTCCGAAGAGTTTCGCTATCTCCTGCGCCTTTGGATTGTCTTTCAGATCGAGAAACTTCCGCTTGATGTGCTGCAGGCATGGCAAGCGTTTTATCCCGCTCATCTCACCGATTCCTATATGCCGGTATCCCGAGTAATAGTCGCACTGGAAGGCTCCGTTGAAGCCTTTTATGTGTTGCTCGAAGACTTCGGCCGAGCGGGAACCGTCATCATAGAAGAAGTACACAAGCCCGGTTGTCATGCCGACGAACACCCAGATATATCCTTTCTTGATCTTTCTTCCCGAAGGAGTTGCCACCTGCAGCCGCACTTTCTGATAGGTCTCGTCACCGCAGATATAATTGTCCGCGACTATTGCCTGACCCAGCGCCTTGTATAGATTTTCCAGATGTACCTTTACCTTACTTACGAGTTTCTGTGCGGTGCCTTTGTCCAGGTCAAAGCCTTGGGCGCGGAAGTATTCGACGGCATTTTCAAGCGGCATACAATGAAGGTAGCGCAACTCGGCGAGTCCGGCTATAAAGGAAGATGTATACTGCGAGTTGAGCAGCGGCGTGGCGGGTGCGGAGCCTTTGTAGATCTTTTCGTCCTGCACGTATTTTCTGACCTTGTAGATAATTTTCTTGAAGCGCATCGGCTCCATGACGTAGCGCACCACATCACATTCGCCTATGAACCTCGCCGCCTCGGGATTGAAGTCCGGACTGTCAGGCTCCACTATAATGGTCTCCACTTCGCACTCGGGATGTGTCTTCCTCTTGGCTCCGTTGTTGGTACGTTTTTTCTCTGGCTTCTGCTGCCGAGTTTCGGACGTGGCAGGAGTCGGCACCGGTTTTGTCTGACGCTCCGACGGCGAGCCCTGCAGACGCTGCACTGCCTGACGCGCGGCTTTCTCTTTGCTCAGTTCTGCGCCTTTACCCTTTATGACATCTTCCAGCGAGGCTATTTGCTTGCGCAGTTCATCAACTGTCGCCACCAGTTTTTCGTTGGTTGACTGGAGTTTTTCATTGGATAAAGTAAGCGAGTTGACAGAGGCCAACGCCTCGTCGAGCCGTCCTTGAAGGTACTCGATCTGGCGTTGCAAAAACTCTATCAACTCGTTCTTATTCATGATGTAAAGTTACGAAAAATATCTGATATACGCAACTTTTTACACCACTTATTTTATTGAATAATAAACTATTATGCGCTATTTGACGGCCATTCTGAAGCGATTCTCGACAGTCACCTTCACAGGCGTGAGG